>OIWU01000150.1_pt1 | contig 96497 bp, 109 predicted proteins | sample 1587711 | NCBI WGS metagenome assembly OIWU01 (sample SAMEA3888909, study PRJEB22519) | human gut metagenome | biome: human gut; feature: human-associated habitat; material: faeces | place: Denmark | collected 2010 | reverse complement strand
ACTCTCTCAGATAAATTCCTGCTAAAAACGTGTCCACTTACTTGACTATAGTTCATGCTATTTCTTCCCGTTCTTCTTCTATTCTGCCAAGCTCCCTTAAAAGATCCCGCTTACAATCATCTTCCATATCATCATGCCACCGTTCTTCCATCTCTTTCTCCCAACTTAGTCATACATAAATGAAAATTACATTTTTGTTTCCAGTGCCTCGTCCAAAGAAGACAACTGACTGTCAATTTGAACAAATTTTTCCGCATCTCTGACTGCGGAGTGAGAATAAGATTGAAGTATCCTGTTAATATCCGTAAAATATCCGCAGCATGTATAATTGGTCCCATGATTGGTATTTCCCATAGGCACCTCAACGCTTTCCCCTAATTGCTCAAAACAATCGCTCAGATCATTTTTCAGCTCTGTCGCCACATCCGCAGCTGTTTTCAAATCTTCATTCGGCATAAATATTCCCCCCTATTTTTGATTATCCGCCTATTATACCTTATTTTTTCTCATCCGTAAGCTTTTTGGCAAAAATTGTAATGATATTGGTAAAATTTGCACGAAAAAACAGGAGCCGCATAAAACGAGCTCCTGTTTTTATTGCTTGTCCGCTGTTTTTATTTCAATTTAAAGTTCCGGTTCAATCAAACCGTAAGTATTTCCCTTTCTCTTGTAAACCACATTGACCTGATCCGTTTCCGCGTTGCAGAATACATAGAAGTTATGTCCCAGCAACTCCATCTGGATACATGCGTCTTCCGGATACATCGGTTTGATATCGAATTTTTTGGTACGGATGATTTTGATTTCTTCCTCGTCCATATAATCTTTCTCGATGTAGTCCTGTTTGAAGAAGCTTGCCGCCTGTTTCTGATCCGTCAGTTTCCTTTTATATTTTTTCAACTGTCTCTCAATGATTTCCTCTACCAGATCAATCGATACATACATATCGTTGCTTACCTGTTCGGAACGAATGATGCTGCCCTTTACAGGAATTGTAACCTCAATTTTCTGCCTGTCCTTCTCCACGCTTAAGGTAACATGTACTTCCGTCTCCGGCGTAAAATATTTCTCAAGTTTTCCGATTTTATCCTCCACTGCTGATCTTAATCCGTCTGTAACCTCGATGTTTTTACCTAAAATTATGTACTTCATGCTGCCCATCCCTTTCTGTTTAAAAGTGTATGGTAATTATACCATATTTTTCTTAAATTTTGCAACAATTTTAGAAATTGTTGCATGTTTTTTCACTTTACAAAAGTCAAGAAAAAAACAGCGCTTTTTTGCCTGATTTTTCATTTTCATGATTTGTGTACAAAACACTCGTTCGGTGTGGTTTCCATAATTCTACGTTATTTTTCTTCTTTTTTTCTGTGGATAATGTGTATAACTCCGTGCATAAGTCAAATATGCCCTGAATTGGCGGTTTTCAATTGTGGATAACTTTTGCTTGACCGTACCGGTTAACCCGCTTTTTATGATGATGTTTTTTGTTCTTTTGTGCATTTTGTCCAAAATCAGCGTAGTTGCGCGATGGAATTTCTTTGAACCAGGGGCTGCGTTCACAAATGAATGGTATGCCGGGAAAGAAGGATCAAATGTTCATAAGTTTGTACCGGTCACGGAAACACGCTTTCGCTCTACTTGTGCCCTTTGGGTATAAAAACGCAGCGGTACATAAATCCGCAAAGGACGCGGATTAAGTACCGGCGTTTTTATAAAGGTTTCCTTTGGGATGCAAAAAGGCTTCAGCCCGATGGACTGAAGCCTTTGGATTTTTGTGCTATGATTTTAAATTTAGAAAATACGTCTTACGGAAAGTACCTGTCTGTAGTTAGCATTAGATACTTTGATACCGGTTGCTGCGGTAGATGCGTGTACGATCTGTCCGCCGCCAATGTAGATGCCCACATGACCGGAGTAGCATACGATATCGCCGGGCTGTGCATTTGCAAGACCGCCTACGTCATATCCGCATCCTCTCTGTGCTCCCGAGGAATGAGGTAAGCCTACGCCGAAGTGAGCGTATACGCTCATGACAAAACCGGAACAATCCGTACCGTTGGTCAGGCTGGAACCGCCATATACATAAGGGTTACCGACAAATTGCAACGCATAGCTTGCAACAGAACCGCCTGTGCCTGAACCGCCGCTGACGGTAGCGCCGGATTTGGACGCCTCGGAATTGCTTGCCGCCGCATTTGCTTTCTTTCTTTCAGCTTCTTCCGCTGCAAGTCTCGCTTCCTCTTCCGCTTTGGATTCCGCTTTTACAAATTCTGTAGAAAGGGTAACGAAATCAGTGGAAACATAACCTTCGCCTTCTTCCACGGATACCTTGATCCATCCGTCCGTAACGCCTTCCTCTGTAACGCTTAATTCATCTTCAATAGGAACCATTCCGATTACGGACGCTTCCGTGGTGGGCTCCTGTCTTACAAACAATGTCGTGGTAGTAACTGTTGCAATCCTCTTGCCAACCTGCTTTGCAAGCTCTACAGCCGCGTCGCCCGTTACTACGTATTCCGCTTTGACAAATCCCTGTACGCTGCCGGACTTGATCTCATACCAGCCGTCCTGTTCGGAGATAAATTCTCCTACGGAGTCATCGTACAATTTACCGAGGATTTCTCCCTCTTCACTGGGAATGCTTCTGACATTTACATAATCGTTTACCTGTGCGATGACAAGATTGGAAAAGTCCTCCGCATCGTTTTCGGAAACGCTCTCTTCATCGGTAATCACTTCAACGGTATCTTCCACAACGGGTTCGATTTCTACGACCTGCGCTTCTGCCGTATGAATGGTTGCATATTTATCTGCGCCGGCTTCCCCGACTGCCAGTTCCACATCCGCTGTAGCGGTGCTTGAAGTCGCAGCCGTTGCGGTCTTTGCAGACGTCTGCGCGCTTGCTACTTCAATGGAAGTCTCTCTCAGCGCCGGAGCCGCTCCTACCGCAGGCAGTTCCATTGTACCTGCCATAACCGGTGTGGGTACGGATGTGATAACAACAACCGCGGCGCATAAACCTGCTGCAACTTTTATATACTTATGAAACATATTTCCTCCACTATTTTTAAGAATTTTTAAAATTTGTTACAAATTTATTACATCTGTTTCATAATATATCATTATATGCCTCCTTTGTCAACTGTTTCGTCATTTTTCCATATATTTCCTGCCTGCAGTGTTGTCGAATGCTGTTCTTTGATTTTAAAGTCCCACAGCTTTGCAAAAATGTGTTAGAATACAGTTAAAAGGAGGTATGCTTTATGAGACGAACCGCTTTTGTCACAGGTGCATCCCGCGGCATCGGGAAAGCAATTGCCACAGCATTAGCCGCCCATGACTACGACTTGTATATTGTCTGTAAAAATTCAGGCGAACAGCTATACCGTCTGAAAAACGAATTGGAAGAAAAGTTCCTTATAAATGTTACCTGTTTTGTCGGAGACGTAGGTTCCTACAGCTTTATAAAAGAATGCTTCAGCGAAATCGACCGTCTGGACGTATTGATCAACAACGCAGGGATCTCTTATATCGGACTTGTTTCCGAAATGACGGAAAAGGACTGGGATTATATTATAAACACCAATCTTTCCTCCGCCTTTTATACTTCCAAATGCGCCGTTCCGGGCATGGTACGTGAAAAATCCGGCAAGATCATCAATATATCTTCCGTCTGGGGCAACGTAGGCGCCTCCATGGAAGTCGCGTATTCCGCCTCCAAGGGCGGTCTGAACGCTTTTACCCGCGCCCTGGCAAAAGAGTTAGCCCCAAGCAACATTCAGGTAAACGCCATTGCCTGCGGCGTGATTGATACCGATATGAATAAATGTTTCAGTATGGAAGATATCGAGCTGTTAAAAGGCGAAATCCCTGCGGACCGCATGGGCACCATCGACGAAGTAGCAAGACTTGTTATGCAGATTATCAACAGTCCCTCTTACCTGACGGGACAGGTCATAACATTAGACGGAGGCTGGCAATAACCAGCCTCCTTTTTTTATACAAAAGACATAATCAGATAAATGGCGATGACTATCGCCCATGCCAGCAAATTCCCTGCCGGTTCCACCGTCTTTGGGATCTCTCCGCCGCTCCGCTCGGAAATGACCCGGATCAGAATACGGTTTGCAAAATAAAATAAAATGAGCAGGATAAACGCCGTAATCGCAAGCGCCACATATACAATGGTAAGATTGTCTCCCGCATTGGCAATGCCGATCATAAATCCCAGCACCAGCAGCACATATCCCCCGACGCCCATAATCAGATTGATTCCCCCCCACAAAGCCCAGTATTTTTTATTCATCTGCAGCACCGCCTTCTTTTAAAACTCTTTTGTTGACATCGCTTCTTAACAGCTTATAGATCGTCGCCGTCAGCGGAACGCCCAACAGCATCCCCCCTACTCCGGCAAGACCTCCGCCGACAGTTACCGCGGCAAGCACCCACATACCCGGCAGCCCGATGGAAGAACCCACAACCCTCGGATAAATAATATTGCCTTCCAGTTGCTGCAAAATGACAAGAAATACGACAAATAAAACCGCTTTAAGGGGACTGACTGTCAGGATCATCAAAAATCCTACCGCTCCGCCCAGATAAGCGCCCACAACCGGGATCAACGCCGTCGCTCCCACAAAGGCTCCGATCATCGGCGCGTAGGGAAACTGACAGATCCTCATGCCGATGACGCAAAGGGTTCCCAAAATGACTGCTTCCGTACACTGACCGACGATAAAGCTGGAAAATGTTTCATTCGCCACTTTCAATACGCCTAACGTTTTTTCTACCAAAGCAGGTTTGCAGTACGCCCTTGCTATTTTCATCAGTTGTCTTTTCAGTTTTTCTTTATTTGCCAAAATATAAATTGCAAAAATCAGTCCGATTACAAAGTTTGTCACTCCGATACTGATGGTTCCCACCAGGGACAAGGTGGACCCTAAAATGCCGCCCACTCCGGAAGTCAGGTACGAAAGCAGCTTTTGCGCCGTTGCCTCCCAATCAAAAGACAGGCTGTTGATCCACTTTTCCAACTCGGGGATCTGATCTGAATGCTCCGCAAGAAACTCCTGCAATTTTGCCAGTTCAATCGGAATCCAGTGCCCGATCATGGTAATCGTATTGATCAGTTCCGGAATAACCAGCCTGAATACCAGAAAAATAATCAGAACAATTAAAAAGAGAGACAGGAAAATGCAGACCATCCGTTTCGTCTTTTGAACCAGCTTATTCCGGCTCTTCGGAAAGTACCATTTTTCCAGTCTCCTCATAACAATATTCAAAATATATGCCATAATGCCGCCAAGCACAAGGGGAAATACAATTCCCCACAGCTTGCTGACAAATTCCAGCAAAACATTAAAATTTGTAATGGCAAGCACCAAAACCGCAGCTAACAACAGATATTTCACAATCCTTTTATCCACATTTCCCTGTTTCATCTATCCCGCATTCCTTTCTTTCGTCGCTTACAGCGGGCAAAACAAACCTGTTCTTGCCTGCTGACGCTTATTATACCATACTTTTTATCAGGATTACTATAAAAACTTACTCCGCGGATACCTTCCGTGTGTACTCCTCGATACCTTCCGTAAATATCCTCCCGGCTGTTGCTTAACAGCCGATGAAAGAAAAGCATGTAAAGCTCGTTGCGGACATATGCTCCTGTATGTTAAAATGATCATAAATAAGCAAAATTTCTGTATACCGCCGTATAGCAAAACGCGTATACCGAAAAGGAGACGAAATGGATTTTTTTACTTATATAAAGAAATACGAAAACCGGCATATTTTTATTCAGACGCATAATTTCCCCGATCCGGACGCTTTGGGGAGCGCCTACGGTCTATCCCGCCTGCTGGAGCATTTCCGGGTCAGTTCCACCCTCTGCTACGACGGCAAGATCGACTCTTTAAGCACCAGAAAAATTTTGGAGGAATTTCAGATCGAGATTTATTCCAAGGGGCAGCTGCGGGAAATGACGGCGGAAAGTCCTATTATTCTGGTGGACAGCCAGAAGGAAGCCGGCAACGTTACCGATCTGATCGGAGACGAAGTCGCCTGCATCGACCACCATCCGACGGTGGTGCAGGTCGATTATGAATTTAAGGATGTGCGTATCGTCGGCGCCTGCTGTACGCTGATCGCCGAATATTTTCAAAAAGCAGGTCTTGCGCCGGACAAACAGACCGCTACGGCATTGCTGTATGGAATCAAAATGGATACCAACCAGTTTACAAGAGGCGTTACGGAGCTTGACATTGAAATGTACGCTTTCTTAAATCCCTATATTGATGAAAACGCGCTTCGTTCGGTATCGGGCAATACATTGGAATTTTCCGATCTTTCCGCCTTTGGCGCGGTATTTCAGACCATCCGCGTCTTTGACAAGGTGGGCATTGCATATATTCCCTTTTCCTGTCCGGACGCTTTGATCGCTATGATTTCCGATTTTATTCTGACGTTAAATGAAGTGGAATTTGTTATCGTCTATGCCAAGCGGGATATGGATTGGAAATTTTCCGTCAGAAGCGAAAACGACAACATGGACGCCGGAGAAATTATCCATGAGGCTCTGTTGGGGATCGGCAGCGGCGGCGGTCATGCGTGTATGGCGGGCGGCATCATTCCCATTTCCGTAATAAATGAAATGGGACGAAGCGCGGATACGCAAATCTGCGAATTGTTTTTAAACACGATCAAAAGAATAGAAGAAGAACCGCTTTATCCGGAAGCTTAAAAGGATTGCCGCGGCAAAAAAATTGACAGGTATCACGGAAACATGTTTTTCCCTTGATAGCTGTCAATTTTCTGACTACATACCTTTTTTAATTTTTTCCAGTTCGTCTTCTACGCTCGCGGAATCCGTAGAACGATAAGCGCTGCGGGCGTTTCCGCTTCGCCTGCGGTTGGTCTTTCTTGCGCGGTACCCGCCGCGGTCTTCCTCATCGTCCTTATAATCGCTCACCAGCAGGACTTTTGCATCCAGGGCGGCTCCGCCGAAAATCATTACCAGAATCAACACCCATTCATACAGCGTCATGGACGTCAGATGTATGCTTGTGGATGCGATTACCGCCACAAGGATCAGCAGCACGCCGGCTCCCGTCAGCACCTTGGACGGAAAAGACGCTCCGCTTACAAACATCCATACGATACCTGCGATCAGCGGTACAATAATTAACCCCGAGGTCATCCTCATGCCGCCCAAGGAAAATCCTCCCATAAAAGACGAATGGACGACTACCTTCTGGGAAAAGATAAACAATCCCGCAATCAGCATTACCAGCCCCGCTAAAAACTGGAGCAGTTCATTTTTTGCACTTTTCATGGCAACCCCTCCTCATCGCTTTTATTATGACGAAAAAGAGCGGGAAAATCAACCCTTTCATAATAAATAGGTCTTTTATAAACAGCTCTCTTATCAATAAATCTTTTACGGGGTTTATTTTTGCTCCAGGTATTCTTTTGCAATATCTTCTATGGCTTTTGCCGCGTCGCAGGCGTTTTCTCCGTTTCTGTAAAGATCCGCGAACGCCTCCGCAAAAGTTTCCGAGGGCTGATAATCATTTTTCTTTTCATCTTTGAGCGCATATTGGGATATCTGCGCCACAAACGCTTCATAGGTTCCTTCGTTTCCGTAGTCCTGCTGCCATTTTTCATATACCGCCCGCAGCATTTCCTCCGTCACATTGCCGTTGTTTTTCAGTCTGTCTCTCTGGTATTCATCAAAAGCGTCCCCGTTTTCTTCCGTAACGTAATAAGCGCAGGTAAGCCCGAAGCGTTTTTGCACAATCACGTTTTGAAGCTGGTGCCCCAATTCATGGACGATGATCGAGGACGGGTCCGCTCCCTTTGTCCAGTATCCGCTCTCCACCTGGCGCTTACAGGTTCTCTCCAGCTTCTCGTCATCCAGAAACCATCTTGCGTTTAAAACAATCTGATGCTTTTCCACAAAAGGATACGCGCCGTAATCCCCGTTGACAACCAGTTCCGTCCGCTCCGAAAACGCCATCGTCCCTCCGGTCTTATTCCCCATATTGCCTAACGTCAGATTGGTCAGGCTCCCGTACAGCTGCGGATACCGTTCATACATATAGGCAAAAGCGTCGTAAACATACTGCGCCGTGTCTTCGCTCATTTCTCCCAGATTAACCGCAAGAATCCCAAATTCCTCTTCCATCTGCAGCTCTATCTCTTCTATCGGCGGATTGTCATAGGTTTCCCGCTGCCTCTGTCCCTCTTCTCTGATCGCGGCAGCCGCCATGTCCGCCGATGTGATTTCCATATTATAGACGACCTGATAGCGGATGGCGGTTTCCGTTTTCCGCTCCGCGCCCGGGGCATCTTCCTTCGCCTCTGCCCGGTCGTATGTGCCCCGGGCGCCTTCCTTCGCCTCTGCCGGGGCGCATGCAGCCAGGCAGACGGCGATCCCGGTCAAAAGCGCGCTCCATACAAGACATGCGCCTGAAACGGGTTTCCGTGTTCCTGCCATAGCCTTTAGTTTTCCCTGACGGACAGGAAACTTATAATGTCGTCCGCCGAATAGTTCTTGCCGCTGTCGGTTACCGACAAATTGACGATATAAATCAGACCTTCTCCCACATCACACGCCGCCTCGACCTCCTGATACTCGCTGCCGTCGTAGGTATATCTGCTCTCCAGATAATAAAAAGTATATCCGTCCGCCTCTTTCGTCCCCTGCTGCACCGTGGCTCCTTCCACGTAATCCGCATCCTCCGTAATATAGGTCTTTGCATCCAAAATTCCTTCTCCCGACATCAGCCAGCAGCTTACCGTTACGTTTCCGGCGCCGTCCGTAAAGTATTCGATCGCACCTTCTTCATCCGCATCCTGAAAGGTTGAATAATATCCCTCTTCCACCCGGAAGGTAAGCTTTGTTCCATCATATTGCAGCGTGCTCTCCGTCTTTTGTTCGCCGCTTTCGGAAATTCTCTGCGCCTGCAGCAGATCCTCCTGTACGGTATCCGCTTTGTCGGTTTCTTTTGCCGACGCGGCGATTTTTGCCCAGCGTTCCATCACTTCCCGATCGGATATATCGGAAGTCTTTACCACCTGCGTGCACAACCTCATATCGCTGTTTGCGGCTGCCGTATAAGATACTACAAACTTATCCCCGTCCAGCGTATAGGTATAATAAGCATAGGGCTTTCCGTCGATTTCGATTTCCGTCAGTTCCTTTGTGATCTCGCCTCCGACGCTCAAGGCGCCCTGCATAAACGATTCGGGATCTTGGATCTTTTCCTCGTAGGAAATATCCCTGACGGCGATCAACAACGTAAAGAGATCGTCCCGGTAAACAACCGGTCCCTTTTCGTCATCAATAAAACATCCGTACTCCATGGGAATCTGTACCTCGAATCCGTCCAGAACAATCGGAACAGAACCGTCTGCGGCGTCCGTTTCCGTTTCCCCGTCTCCAAGGACCTCGGCGCCGCTTAAAATGCCGCCGTCGTCATCGGCTTTCTTTTTGTCTCCGTTCTCTTCCTCCTCGTCCTCATCCGCTTTCCCATCGCCGTCCGCCTCCTGCGTCCGGACAATGACGCCTGCGGGCGTTTGCTCCTGTTCCTTTTCTTCCTTTCCGGTGCAGCCGGTCAATAATCCCAGCACCATTGCCAATAATAAAAGATTTAACACGATTTTTCGTAACTTCATTCTGCATTCCCTCCCTTTTACCGATAATACTCGGCAAGGACAAAAAAGGTTGCAGACCCTTTATTTCGTCACTCATAAATCACAACATAATCGTTGACGCGCCGGTACAAAAGCCCCGGCAGGCGGTTGTCTTCTCCGTTTTTCAAAAATACTTTCCTTACCTGTTCAATCAGTTCCTGCTCGTCAAAATCCTCCCCCGTATAACGAAACGCTATGATTTCCCGATGTACCTCTTTCTCCAAAATGCTTTCAATCTCTTCCATGCAGTCAGCCGTCAGCCCATGCGCGCGGTAATACTCCGCAGATCCGTCCCCGCAGCGGATTGCTCCGTTTTCCTGCTCTGCATCCAGCAAAAATTCATGAGAGAAAACATATCCGTTAGCCTCTGCAAACTCCGTATCGCTGTTGTAGAGATAAAACGGAACCGATACGGTATTTTTGTTGCTGCTGCAATCAACCTGATACCAGTTTCCGTTCAATTCGATGAGGTTCCAAGCATGGGGAATATTGCCGTTTAAATATCCGTTAGCCGTCCGGACATTCAGCCCGGCTATGCTGCCCAGAATCTGAAACGCTCCCGCATACCCCTGGCACAGTGCCTCGCCCCCAACCAACGCTCCATAGGCGTTAAGCGCATCTTCCATATGCGCCTGCCTCCCGCTTTTTAAGAAATTTTGCTCCTTTGCCTGCTCCCATTCCACTTTTGCATAACGGCAGTTTTGCTCCAGCCACAGGTAAATTCGCATTTCCTTTTCTTCGTCGCTCATATCCTCCCGCAAAATATCCGCGGCGACGGCTTGCGCTTTTTCATGAATTTTTTTCTGCTTTTGTTTGATTTGCCTTCCGCTATAGGCATAACCCACCCTCAGGCAGGCGTTATCATAATCGTAGGAATAAGAGCTGACTCCGAGAATATAAGGGTTTTGCATACACACCTTCAAAAAAACGTCTTCCAGCACATAGGGGTTTTGCAGCGCCGGGAACGCTTTTACGGAAATTTCCTTCCGCCCCGCAAGCAGCCCGTAAGCAAGCCACGCCTCTTCTGCGCTGTCGGCAAAGACTGCAATTTCTTCGTCGGGCTTCGGCGCCGTTTCCCTGTTTCCCTCCCGCACATATTCATCCGTCAAATTTTGAACGCTCTCATACAGATCGGTTTCCTCCCACGTTCCTTCCTGCGCCAGTATGCTTTTTACCGCCATGGAAGGCGTCTTGTTTAACTGTGCATTCGTATCCAGCCAGACCGTATCGGCGTCGTAGCTGACCTTTTCCGGCGTGTCGGGATTATTTGCCATATCCAGAAAGACCCTGCCGACAAGCAGCGTTCCCTTTACCTGATAATCATAGACCGCATAAGCCCCCACAGAGCCGAGGCGGTAGCAGACCGGTCTTTGCATAATGCTGCCGTCAATATTGACGACCCCGAGCATTTCCGGAAACTCGTCCACACTTTCAAAAACGGTCCCCGCCACATCCGCATCCTCAAATTGATAGGGGAGCTTCAGATCCGCAGTATCCACCGGAGCGGACAGATTGCTTTCCTTTCCTTTCACCGTCGCCGTCACAAAAAAACAGCCGTATGTATTCAGGTTCTGCATCGTCTGTTGGCTTAACGGCATGTCGCCAAAGTCCGCTTCCTCATCCTGCGTCCCGCTTACTTCCTCTTCCTTCCCGTTTCCGCCAAAATCGGAAAAGCGGGTTTCCTGCGTCCGGGCGACGGCATAAAACAGCCCGTCGCTGTAACCGCTTTCCGCCCCTCTGTTTGCTTCGTTGTTGTCTCCGATCCAGCCGTCTGAAGTGACATACTGATAGACCGTATAATAATCCGCGCCCTCCACCTCGGACCAGGAGAGGGTCAGTTCCCCGCAGTTGCTCACAAGACCTTCCAAATCAGGCACTTCGCTCTCCGATCTCACGGTAAAAGGAATGATTCGGGGATTTTCCGATTTTACCGGCTCCCGGGAATCCGTCTCATAATGCAGGCAGATATAGTAAACGGGCGCGCATCCCCAAAAAGTTTTATAATCTTCCAATCCCGCCATGCCGTTATTATCATCAGAACCGTCAGAATTTTCCTGCCCGGAAGAATCGTTGGCAAGATTTTCCTGACGCAGGGAATCGTTGGCAAGAACCGGTTCCACCGGGGCAACCACCAGTCTTGTCCCGCCGTCCGTTTCACTCGTTTCCGTATAGCAGATGACCTCGCTTTCCCCGCTGCAGAACGGAGCCGTGTGCACCGTGACCAGTTCTGTTTCCTCTACTATATAATCCTCTATATATTGATAATCCAGTTCAAAATCAAAGACCAGCTTCTGTTCCTGATCCAGGTGATACACCGGTACCAGCGCCCCTTCCTCATAGGCAAAGGCTTCCTTAATTTCTTTCGCGCTGACGGTTTCCTGATTGATCCTTCTATAAACAAATTGGCAGAATATCATTCCGCCAATTAACATAATCCCCACGGCGATCACCGCCCCGGGGAATTTCCTGTTCTTTTTCATTTTGTCTTTTTTCCCGCCCTTTTTTCTCATTGTCCCAGCCGGAAAACGCCGTCGATTTCGGAGCAATAAAAATATTGTCCTTCGTATACGGCAAACTTGACGGCAACACCGTCCGCAAATTCCGCCAGATAATAAACCGGCTCTCCCGTCAACAGGTCGCTTTGCGCTTCATAACTGCCCACATACTGCCCCTGTTCTAACAGCGCTGTCACGCTCTCTTTTTCCGCTTCGGATAACCCGGACGCATTGGCAAAATCCGCCTGCCCTGAAGCGGTAAGCGCCACGCCCTGTCCGCTTTCCAGCTTTTTTGTCAGAACGCCGTAAATCTTTTCAGGGTCTGTTTCCGCTCCGTACCAGGCGGTTCCTCCAAAGACTTGTTCTCCGCTTTCCTGTTCTGCCATGCCGCCTGCATTTTGTCTGATCAGTTGATCATTTTGCTGCGACGCAGATCTGCCTATGCTCCAAAACAGTCCGATCCCCAGAGCGAGCACCGCCGCTGCCGCAGCGCCCGATACATAGCGAAGCCGTATTTTCCGCTTATTTGCCTTCTGCTTTTTGTTCTCCTGCTCCATCCGGTCCGAGAGCTGTTGTAAAAAGGAGGAATCCGGCGTGATCTGTTCCATTTGTCTGCAATACGCTTCTTTAAACATTGAAATCTTCCTCCTTTAAGTTTTTCCTCAAAATTTCCCTTGCCCTGTGCAGGTGGGACTTTACCGTCGATTCCTTCATACCCGCCGCGGCGCTGATTTCTTTGACGGATAACTCTTCAAAATAAAACAGGTGTACGATAACCCTGTATTTTTCCGGCAGCTTGCGGATTTCCTGCAGCAGGCTGTTGTCAAAATCCCGCTCCAGTCCCGATTTTCCTTCCAGCACGCCTTCGACTTCCTCCATAGACACCCGTTTCCGGTTCCATGCGGAGGTCAGCAGGGATTTGGAAGCGTTGATCGTCACTCTGATCAGCCATGCCTTGCGGTATTCCTCTTCGGTCAGTTCCTGCTGATGCTTCATATATTTGATAAATACTTCCTGGGTGATATCTTCCGCGTCGCATTTATTCATGGTCCTGGCATAAGCAAGCCTGTAAACCATGTTGGAATACCGCGCCAGCACTTCTTCCACCGTCATATATTCAGTTGCGCCGGTTTTATCCTGTCCGTTTTCCTCAATCACTACTTCCATCTTGCCTTCTGCATTCATCCTTTGCCGCTTATCCCGTTACCCCAACGGTTTACGATCGTTTGATAGCTTTATTTTAGCTTCCTTTGCAATATTATTCAATGACAAAATGAAAAATATGTCCCAACCGGCTTCCCAAGCGGCAGAGCAATTCATTGGTAATCGTTCCCGCCGCCGCAGCGACTTCTTCTGCACGGATGCACGCCTCCCCGTCCTTTCCGATCAGGGTAACCTCGTCGCCCGGGCATACGCCCTCTATCCCCGTTATGTCCACGGTTAGCTGATCCATACAGATCCTGCCGATGACCGGTGCCTTTTTTCCCCTGACCAATACATACCCTTTTCCACAGGACAGGCTTCTCGGATATCCGTCTCCATAGCCGATGGTTACCGCCGCCGCCACCATATCACAGGGCGCTTCAAAGGTACATCCGTAACCCACGCGGTCGCCCTTTTTCAGTTTTCTGACCAGAGCGACCCGCGCCTTTAAGGTCAGTACCGGCTTCAGATCCGGCAGTTCCTTCACATAATCTTGGGGACTGCTGAGACATCCGTACATCATAATGCCGACCCGCACATAATCGTATTGCAGCTTCGGATAATTGACCATGCCGTAGCTGCTTTGCAAATGAGCCTTTACCCCCGCATAGCCGATCCGCCTTATCTCCTCCAGCACGGCGTCAAAATTTTCAATCTGCCTTTGCGTATAGAGGACAGCCGACTCTTCCCCGCTGTCGGAAACGCACAAATGGGAAAAAACGCCTTCCACCTGCAGATTTTGATACTCGAAAATCTTCATAATCTTCTTTTGATCTTTGGAATCCTCGCCCAGGCGGTGCATTCCGGTATCGACTTTGATATGCACTCTGACCGGTACGCCCTGTTCGTTGAGCCTTTTTGCATAATTTTCATCCACAACGGTCTGTACCAGACGGTATTTTGCAAGATATCCTGCATTCTTTGGATCAGTATAGCCAAGAATCAGTATTTTCCCTTTGATTCCTTCCTTTCTCAAGTGCACGCCTTCCTCCAGTGCAGCTACCGCAAAGCTCTTTACCCCCATTTCATTTAAAAGCTTTGCAATCGCCGCATCGCCGTGCCCGTAGGCGTTCGCCTTGACAACCGCCATCAGTCTGCATCCCTTTGGCAGCAGGTTTCTGATCTCCTCCACATTATGCCTGAGATTTTCCGGACTGATTTCGATCCACGCCCGGTCCGTCTGCAAATCCTGCCGTTCATTTCCTGTTCCGGCGTTGCCGGAATCTGCCGCAGATATCGGCAGCGCTTTTCCTGTTCCGGCGCTCTGCATTTTACGCCAGGCGATTTTTTGCAGGATTTGTACCAAAAGCCATGCTGCCGCCGCGCTGGCTGCGGATACCAAAAGATAACAGATCAGCGTGTTTTCCACACAGACCGCATATAGTCCTAAAGGCTTTGACACGCCTCTTAGCACAACCAGTACAAGAGGATGGATGATGTAAATGATCATCGCCATATCGCCGGTACGCGCTTTGCCTGTATGCGCTCCACCTGTATGCTCTCCGCTTCCGTCCGTTTTGTTCCGTTTCCCGCCAAAAGGGAGGGCGCAAATAAACCGGAAGAAGCAATACATGAGCGGAATCAGAAAAACATACATACTGTCATGTTTCTGTACATCTAATTTGTGTAGTATAAGTCCTTCCGCCGTCATCAGAAGCAAAAAAAGACACGAGAAACACCCCATTCTGATCCGTTCCTGTTTTTCTCCTGCAGCTTCTCCGCTTTTTTGGTTCAGCCTTTTTGCCGTAAAATACCCCAGCATCAAAAAGACGGGCGCGAAAAAGATTCCGTTTCTTGTATAGGAAGAAATCGTAAACAGTTTCTCATAAAACGTTTCCATAAACGGTATCCGGCAAATCAGTCCGTAATAGCTGTCCCCAAGCAGACCGATCCCATAAAGACACAGGCTGATCCCAAACGCGGCTTTCTCTCCAAACGCGGAAAGAAGGGCAAGACAAAGCGCCATGCCGGTCAGTACGGCAGGAAGATACCAGAGGTGATAAAACGTTCCGTCAAACAGCAGGTACTTCATTCCCCGTCCCACTGTAACCCCTTTGAAATTTCCTGCATATAGATTGACAGGCAGATAGAGCAGGGTCGCCACAAGATACAAAAGCGCCGTCTTTTTAAAAAACCGTCCTACTCTGCCGCCGTTTTTTCCCCTGTCCCTTTCGCCGCTCTTTTTGCTGTTTTTCCCATACCCCGCCAGCACAAAACAACCGGATACCATAAAGAAATACGGAACGGCAATTCTCGCAACTACGCGGGTCGCTATAAAATCCGCCGTACCGTTGATGCTCTGAAACGGCGATACATGGATTGCCACCACCAAAAAAGCCGCAATCAGCCTCATGGTATCAATGGCAGTATTTCTGCTGCCGGATCTGCTGTCAGACATAATCGTTTCCTCCCTTTTCTTTCCTTCCTAATCCCATAGGATCTTTGCGCCGTTTCAAGCCAAGCCGCCCAGCCAGTCAATATATTCTTCCAGCGCCATATGTTTTTCGCAGATCGCCCGCGCATGGGAGGCTCCCACATAACGGAAATGCCATTGCTCCGCCGCAATCTTTGTAACGGCTTCCTTATCCTTTTGATACCGTTCGATAAACCCATATGCCGCAGCGCGCTTGCGAAACGTCTGACACACGCCCTCATAGGGAAACGCCGGGCGTATAAAGTCAATATTTTCCGCATTTAGTCCCAGATCCACGGCAAGCCCCGTCTGATGCTCGCTGCAGCCGGGCTTTGCCACATATTTTTTTGTAAACTCCAAGCCGTTCTCCGCTACGGAATCCTTCCAGATTTGTTCCTGTTCCTCAAAAGACCTGTACCCGCTGACCAGCACGATTTCTCCCCTGGGCAGAGTGCGAAGCAGCGCATACAGCATCTTCGCCGTCTCCTCCTCCAGCAAGATATCCGTTCCCGGATACGTTACAAGTTTTTTATCTTTTTTGTCCTGATAGGGGTGGTCTGCATTTACCAAAACAGGGATCGCTTCCTTTGTTTCATAATCTTTCATCCTATTCTTCTCCTCGTTTACTTCATCGCCAGCCTGATTAAATGATCCACAATCTGCTCAAAGCCGTATCCGATCCCTTTCATCATGGACGGAAATCTGGAATGCGACGTAAAGCCCGGAATGGTATTGATCTCGTTAAACACGATCTCTCCGTCCGGCGTCAAAAACATGTCCACTCTGGAATAGTCCTTCAAACCGAGCACGCGGTAAATTTTCATGCCTGTCCATTTGATCCGTTCCTCCGTTTCCTGCGAAATCCGCGCGGGCATATGGATCTGAGAGGTCTTGAGCGTATATTTTTCGGTATAATCGAAAAAGCCGTCCGCCAGCTCGATTTCATCCACTCTTCCCACGATCAGCTCCCTGTTTCCCATAATCGCGCATCCCACTTCAAATCCGTCGATATTTTCTTCGATAATGACTTCCCTGTCATGTTCAAAAGCAAGCCGTATGGCGTCCTCCAGAAAAACGGAGCTGTTCACTTTTGATATGCCGAAAGAAGACCCTGCCCTGACAGGCTTTACAAACACGGGATATTTCAGTCCGGCAAGTTTCCCCGCTATCTGATCCTTCGTCTCGTCCTTTTGCAGTACAACGGCTTTCGGCACCCGTATGCCTGCGTCCTCCACCAGATGATGCGCCAGCTCTTTATTCATACAAATCGCCGAGCCGAGCATATCAGGTCCTACGCAGTCAATCCCGGCAAGCTCGCAAAGCCCCTGCAAGGTGCCGTCCTCTCCGTTTTTGCCATGGAGCACGGGAAACACAACGTCCACACTGCAAAACTCCATTCCCTTCTGCCTCTTTACCGCAATCCCATGAATCTCCCGGTCCGGCGTCAGCCATGCGGGGACAGCCTTTCCCGTCTGCCAGGTATTGTTTTCGATGCCCTCGGTCTCCCCTTCGTATAAATACCATTCTCCCTTTCTGGTAATGCCCATGGTCAGTACCCGATACTTCGTCCCGTCAATGGCGCGGATTACCGCCGACGCCGATTGCAAAGAGACGTCATATTCCGTAGAACACCCTCCGAATACTACCAGAACCGTCCTTTTTTCTTCTTTCCTTTTGTCTTCTCTCATGTTCCTTCTCCTTTGCCGCAGACTTTTACCTCCGCTTTTGTCCCAGCATAGCAGAATGAAACCTTAATGTTTTTCAAAAAGGCTTAAACAAAAATTAAGAATTGCTTATTTTTTGGATGGAAATATAATAGATACAGAAAAAAGGGGCTGCCGCATTTATAAATTTTTGTATTGATCACGGAAACACGCTTTCGCTCTACAAAAACGCAGCGGTACGTAAATCCGCAAAATACGCGGATTAAGTACCGGCGTTTTTATAAAGGTTTCCTTTGATCAATACAAAATTTATAAATGCGACAGCCCCTTTGCAAGTTCATGATAAAGGTAGTTTTATTTTACACCCATCCACGATGAGATAACCATTTTCTGTAGTTACCGCCGTACCGCATTACTTCGGCAAAATCACCGTAAATACCGTCTGCTCCGTACTGCTGGTCACAAGCAACTCTCCGTTATGTGCCGTGACAATTTCCTTAGCGATGGCAAGCCCCAAGCCTGCGCCACCCGTTGCGCTGGACCTGGAGCTGTCAAGACGATAAAATTTTTCAAAAATAGCATTCAGCTTATGCTCGGGAATGGGTTCTCCGTGATTGATAAACTGAATCCATGTTTTTTCTTCGGAATCCGTTACCTTTACCTTAATCGTGGAATTTGGTTCGCTATAGGCAATGGCATTTTTTAAAATATTATTAAAGACTCTGGCGATCTTGTCCGCGTCGGCATAGATAACAACGCCGTCCTCGGATTCTACTACTGCTTTTTTTCCCTGTTCCTCCAGAATCGGATAAAACTCATCGGTCAGCTGCTGGAGCATATAGGAAAGATTGATCCTCCTCTTATTCAGAACGATCGTCTGAATATTAAACCGGGTAATTTCAAAAAATTCATTGATCAGCTCCTCCAGACGGTTTGCCTTATCCAACGCTATCCCTACGTATTTTGCCTTCTGCTGCGGGGGCATGTCCGGCGCTTCATGCAGCAAGCTCAAATATCCGACAACCGAGGCGAGAGGCGTCTTCAGATCATGGGCGAGATAGGTGATCAGATCATTCTTGCGGACGTTTTCCATTTCCGCTTCCATTTTGCGCTGTTCCAAGCTCCGTTTTGCCGCATTCATTTTCCTTTCCAGGGAATGCAGTTCTTCCGGCAGCTCAATTTCCTTCTTATCCTCCGACAGCATTTCATAAAGCCCCTGGTCGATCAATCGGAAATAACGCGTTACCATCGTCACCAGGATAAACCAATTGACCACCAAAAACAAAAGGAGCATTACCAAAAAGAGCCACATTCCAAAATTTCCCCGGAAAATGGAATTGTAAATATTCAATGCTTCCAGATAATCCAAATTAAAAACGCCCTGCAAAAAGCCGATTACCGCATAGGCTATATTTCCATGGAGAAAAAAGCTGTACAGGAAAAATAAAATCAGCGCCGTTGCAACCATGCTTGCGCCCATAATCAGGAAAATCTTTCCCTTCAGCCGCGTATAATTTTCTTTTTTCTGCCTCTCCGGGCGCACGTCTTTTCTTTTTTCAGCCTTCAATCGTATATCCTACTCCCCACACGGTTTTAATATATTTGGGATTCTCCGCAGAATCCTTCATTTTTTCTCTCAAGTGTCTGATATGTACCATGATCGTATTGTTGCTGCTGCTAAAATATTTATTGCCCCAGACACGGTAAAATAAATCGTCCGAAGAGACCACCTGCCCTCTGTTTTCGCAAAGCACCCAGAGTATATCAAATTCCGTGGGCGTCAGAGCGATTTCTTTTTCGTTCAGGCTGCACTTGCGGGTGTTTTTATCGATCATCAAGCCGCCGATCAGGATTTCTCCGCTGTCCTCCTGCTTAACCGCATTGTATCTGGTCGCTCTGCGAAGCTGCGCCTTTACCCTTGCAATCAGCTCCAGGGGCTGAAAGGGTTTCGTCATGTAATCGTCCGCTCCCAGCGTCAGTCCGGTGATCTTGTCAATCTCCGCTTCCTTTGCCGTCAGCATGATAATCGGGAAATTTTTACTGTTCCGGATCTGCCTGCAAATTTCAAAGCCGTCCATATCAGGCAGCATCACGTCCAGCACGGCAAGATCTATTTTTTCATTCAGCGCGCACGCGAGCGCTTCTTTTCCGGTATAAAATTTATATACCTCATAATCTTCGTTCTTTAAATAAACCTCTATCAGATCAGCGATCGCCGCTTCATCGTCTACGACCAGTATTTTCGTCCCCATAAGTAAGTCTCCTGACTGCAAATTCGGATGACATTCAAAATGTTTATCCTGTTTTGATTTTCATTTTGCTTTTTTTGATTTTATTCTATCACACACCCCTTTGCCATGTCTTAAAAAAATATGGAAATATCTTAAGATTTGCTTAAATATTCGTCTCTTCCAGCTTATCTAAAATAATATTGATCTGCAGCTTTCGGTAATTTTTTTCAATAAGATCCGCAAACACTTCCGCATTTGCGTCATTGATTTCCGTCTCTTCCATAATATCTCTGATAATCGCTTTTCTGATGAAATGTTTCTGGACGTAATAGGTTACCAGTGTATCAAAGCTGTTTAACATTTCCATGAATTGGTCCTGGTCCTCCGCTCCATAGGTTTCATAAGTTTCAAAAAAGTCCGGATCTACCCTCAGTATCGCCCGGTCCATAACATTCTGAAACAGGACGGGCACTAATTCTTCTTTGCCGCTTTCCAGTTCTCTTACCATGCTCCAGGCATAATAATGCCTTAATGTATACTGGGAAAATCCGATAATATCCCTGCTCAATTCCTCGTTTTCCGCAAACTTCGGCAGTTCCTCCAGTTCCTTTTTTCTGTTCAGCTTTAACATCGGACGGATTTCCTCCACCAATTCATTTAACAGTCTCAGGGTATCGTTTTCTTTAATATCGGATACTTCCTTATACTCTTTCCAATTTGGATCTGTCTGCTTCATTTCTTCTAAAATATTCTTTATTCTCTCCATCATTCCCATGCTCCTAATTTTCAAGTATTTCTTCCCTTGCGGCATATAACTTAATATACTTAGAAATATCTACCACATTATTCCGGCTGTTATATTTATCCCTGTTTCCGCCTTCCAATTTCTCTTCCCACATCATCTGCGGACATTCTCTTTGTTCCGCACAAGTTGTATCAAACTTCTCCGCTTCTTTTAAATAGTCTATTTTCCGATAATGCTCCCTCTTTACCACAAGATATTTTTTTACATAATCCCTCCCTTTTAACGTCAGCTCATAATAAGTGCATTTGCCCGTTCCAAACCGCCTGATGCAGCCTGCGTTTTCCAGCGTTGTCGCCAATTGGTTCAGATAGTTCGCCTTAATATCCGCTTGGAGCGCCAGATTCTTGTGTTGGATCCCCGGGCAGTTATAAATGCCTAACAGGATTTCCTTTATATGCGCTTTGGACAGCAGAATTGTCATATTGAAAATAAACTTGTCATCCTCCTGCTGGTCCCGAATCCACGCGTCTCCTACCTTACTTTCTCCGATGGCAATACCGATCTGATAGGCAAGATTGGTTTCCGTATCTTTTTTCTGCAAAAAGCTTTCAAAAACGCTGCGGATATACCGGAATTGTTCCGTCTCTGCCCTGACGGATTCTATATCCTGCTTCTGAATCCCCCATGTCAGCTTTTGCAAATACTGTTGATACAACTCCTTTGTCAGTTCCGAAATTTGTTCCCCATGATCTCCAGTTTTTGGATATTCTTTGATCAGCTCGTAAGTCTGTGCAAATTTACTCATGGCTCCTCCTTTCTGCTTCATCTTCCCAGCTTTGTTTTATAATACATATTCCATACCTTTAAAGATGCTCCTATCCTGTTTCCCTTGGGATCATCCTCTTCTATATAAAATTCCACCTTTTCCTCCGCTCTGTTTTTACCGCTCCTTACTATAAAACCAAGTCTTTGCTCTTTTGTTTTTTGCTCTGCCGCAGCCGCATTGACCCATACCGCACAGCAGTCCGCCGACAATAATTTTCCCGACATCATTTCAAAATCATGATACCCTGTGGAAAAAGACGGCACTAAAATAAGCGTTACTTTTAACTCTCTTAACAGTTTATCCAAATAATCGTTGGTAATAAAATCCTTACAAATCATCACTACCATACGTCCGATGCCGGTCCCATGAACCAGATGGACGATTCCGTCGCGCCTGATATCTTCATAAGCATAACTGCCCGGTTCCGTTTCGCTTAAATACGCTTCCTGTTTGTTTTGACTGCATACAAGGTTGCCAAAAGCGTCCATGACATGGGCGACATTCCTCCCTGCATCCTCATCCCATACCGACGGCAGCACCGTAACCGCCGGCGGTCTGTCCCCATCCAGCCAGAAAGGTTCCCGGAAAAAATCGGAAATTTCATCTGTCATTCTAGTATTTCCGCAAGCCTCGGGAAATATCAGGATATCCGCCTGCTCCTTTGCCGCCTCCAGGATCAGTTCCTTTATTTTTTGAATTTCCTGCGCCGCATCGCCTGCATATTGTAAAGAAAAATACCGGCTATCCTCTTTTTCATAAATCTTTGTCCGAAAATTCTTTTCTTTCCCCAGCGGAGAAACCGCCACCGAAAGCTTCCCCCTCTTTTCCGCCGCCAGAAATGTGTTGACAGGAAGATAGTGATGTACGACTTCCAGCTTTCCCAAAGCCGTCTTGTCAATAAATAATATGTTTTTCAGATGGTTGCTAATCCCGTCATGGTGCTGGCTGCCTCTGTGCCCTCTTTCCCAATAACAGGGGCAGCGCGGCACTATGCCCAACGCTAATGTATGATAATTGGGGTTCAAACATTCTCCCGTAGCGGTATTCTCCCTGCTTTCCAGTTCCCTGACCATCTGCCGCTCCAAAGCCATGTCTAAAAACTCCAACAGGCGCAGCAGACACTTGTATTCCCCATTCTCCTTACACGCTTTAAGATAATCCATGCCCCGGCAGGCAAGTTCCCTGACTACGTCATCGTTTCCGCAGCCAAGCTCTCGGTATTGCTCCCCGTCCTCCTCAAACAGCATCGGTATGCTTTGATAAAGCGCTGCAATTTCCTTTCTCCGTTCCTGCTGCGTTCTGCTGTGGTACCGTTTATAAAAATCCGCATCCGTATGATCTAACAAATGCCGAATAATCTCCGCAATCAAATTGTATAAATCTTCCACATACCCACCTCCTCCTTGGGAATTTTACTATAACACACTTCCTTTAGGAAATCAATAAATTGTTCAGTTATTGTTCAGTAAAAACAACAAAAAAACACCCCGCAAATATCTTCGGCAGATATCCCGGGGCAATTCTTTTCACATATCGGACGGAAGCGGCGTCATTTTCCGCTCCCGCTTCGGCTATGATGCGTCTATGATTTTTCTATATGCTTCTTTGCGTCAAAAAACGCTTTGGTTTCTCTTGCCACAACGCCGCTTAACGCAAACAGGGCGATCATGTTGGGAAGCGCCATCAGCCCGTTAAAGATATCGGCGATGGTCCATACCGCGGATACGGTCATATAAGGACCGATAAATACCGCAAGAATGTACAGCCATCTGTATACCCTGACAGGTCCCATTTTACCGCCGGTCAAATATTCCAGACAGCGCTCGGAATAATAATCCCATCCTAAGATCGTTGTAAAGGCAAAGAAGATCAGGCAGAGCATCAGCACAAAGGAGGATACCCTTGCCGGAAACGGCAGCCCGTTTTCAAAAGCGTAGGTCGTGACCTGCACGCCTTCCAAGCCCTCTACCTGCCACGCGCCGGTCATGACAATGGAAAGTCCGGTCATGGTGCAGATAACAATGGTATCGATAAAGGTGCCTGTCATGGACACAAGCCCCTGACGGACCGGCTCTTTGGTCTGCGCCGCCGCTGCGGCGATGGGTGCAGAGCCCAGACCCGCTTCGTTGGAAAAAATGCCTCGCGCCACGCCCTTTTGCATCGCTACCATCATGCTGCCCACAAGACCGCCCGTAACCGCCCGGGGATTAAACGCCGCCTTGACAATGGTCACAACCGCCGCCGGTACCTGCGTAATATTGGTAATAATCAACGCCAGGGAAAACACAATATAAATAACCGCCATAAAGGGAACGATGATCTGCGCCACATTTGCGATTCTCTGTATGCCGCCGATCACGACCAGCGCCACGCAGACGGCAAGGATCAGAGACGCAATGACAACCGTCCAGGAATAAGTGCCGATCCCGGGAATCGTTACCGCATTGGTCTGGTCCGGATCAAAGAAATTCATGACCGCCGACGCGATGCCGTTGACCTGCGTAAACGTACCGATTCCGAACAAGCCCACACAGACGCCGAAAAACGCAAAGATCTTCGCCAGCCATTTAAACTTCTTTCCCATTCCCAATTCTATGTAATAGAAAGGACCGCCCAGGGCATGATTGTTTTTGTCCACAACACGGTATTTTACCGCCAGAAGCCCCTCGGCATATTTGGTAGCCATTCCGAAAAACGCCGCTACGATCATCCAGAACACGGCTCCCGGTCCGCCCGTACAGATCGCGGTCGCCACGCCGACGATATTGCCGGTTCCAATTGTCGCGGATAACGCCGTACACAGCGCGCCGAAGGAAGACACCTCTCCCTCTCCGCCTTCTTCATTTTTGACCATCCACTTTAAAGCAAGAGGCAGCCTTCTGACCTGCAGACATTTCGTCCGGAAAGTCAGCAAAAGTCCGCCGGCAAGAATCAATACCATGAGCGGAATGCCCCAGACAAAGTCATCGATTGCCTGCAGGCACTCATTTACTGTTGTCCACATAATTTTTCTCCCTTTCTCCTGACAGGAATCCCGAAATCCGCATAAATAAAAGGAATAGGAATCCTTTGACTCCTATCCCTTCTTATCACATCAAAAACTTTTATCCGATTTGTTTTCTCCGTCCTTTTGCCTGAGAGATTGAGCGAAACCTTCTTTCCGCCTTGCACCTTCGGCACCCGTTGATGGGATTCTCCAGAGTCACATCCATCTGCAGTCCCTATCGTTACGATACCTGAGAGTGTTACTCCTTCGGTGCAAAACGGTTTCTTCCACAATGCCGTTTCCGCTTTCCTGCAGACTTCGCCTGTCTTTTATACTATAGTTTAACACAAAGACTACTACTGTTTTTTACATATATTCTTTCATTTTTTCCGCTTCTCTACTCAGCTCTTCCACGATTCCGGTTACGGATTTGAAGTGCTCCGCATTCTGGACGCTCATCGCCGTGGTCTCTTGCGCTGCCGCGCTGATCTCTTCGCTGTTCGCCGACAGGTTGTTATTGTTATCCACGATGATCGAATTGGTCTCATGCAGCTCCCGCGCCTTTTCGCTGATCTGGTCTGCGGTTTTCTTGAGATTTTTCAGGCTGTCCTGTATATCGCCGAAATTCTGCTCCACGTCGCGGATCATCGTAACCTGACCTGCGATTTCGTTCGTCATATGTTCCATGGAACCGAGCGTATTGGTCGTATTCACATTGAGCTTGTTGATGATATCCTGTATGCTCTCCGTAGACTGTTTGGTCTGCTCGGATAATACCCTGATTTCTTCCGCAACTACGGCAAAGCCTTTTCCCGCTTCTCCCGCTCTCGCCGCCTCAATGGATGCGTTCAGGGCGAGCAGGTTGGTCTGATTGGAAATCTGCTGGATAATCGCAATGATTTTTTCCATATCCATTGCGTGCTTGTGCAGCAAATCCATATTTTCTTTGACAACGGCGTTTTCCTTTTCGATATTCTGCGTCTGGTCCACAATCGAAGCAACCAGCTCGCGTCCTTCTTTTACACTGTTGCCGGAAGTCGTCGCTATCTGTTCCAGATATTCCGCCATGACCGTATTGTCGTCGATGACATTCTGGATACGTTCGGTCATAACCGACTGCTGCTGAATGCTGTCCACGGTATTCTCAATTCCCTTGGAAACATCCTCCATCGCCTGGGTAACGCTCTCGGTAGACTCGCTGACCTTTCCTACCACGCCGTGAATGGACTGTACAGAAGAATTGATCGCCTTCATCGCAGAAATAATGGACTGCAGCATTTTCTCCTGCTCCGCTTCCTTCTTTTCTACTTCGGCGATGCCCTCCTCACTATGTATCTTCGCAAATTTAGTGGCAAGGCAGATACAAACATTGAAAATCAGCACCACTATCCATGTCATATAAATCTCATTGGTCTTCTGGACGTCGGTATTTCCCAGTACCTTCATGGAATAAATGCCGTTAAAGATCACCAACAGCATATTGATCGCGGAGGTTCTGATCTCCAGTTTAAGATCAAAATACATCATTGCCGCAATGATAACCGGCAGCCCAAAGAAATTGTACAAAAACAGGCTGCTGGAAAGGCAGGCGATTTCAAACGTAATAAAAAACGAAATCAGCGCAATATGGCAATATGCCTTTGAAAGTGGATTCCTTCTATAAATAATTCCCGACAAAACAGGCGGTATGGCAATCAGACACACAATAATAATCGCTCTTACCACCGGCATGTTCCCCTGAGTAATTTGCCCCAAATACAACAAAATCAATACACTCGCAACAATCAAAAGCGAAAGACACACACACAAATTCGCTCTTCTTTGCGACCTCTCACGTCTAGTAAGCTGTTCCATTTCTACCATTCAAGCATTCCTCCAAGCATGTAAAATATTAAGTTTAAAGCACTATTTCTATTTTATTTCATTCTTGGATTTAGTCAATCATTTTTTTACATTTTGTCCCCGAAATCTGTTGAAACATGCAAAAATTTCCTGCCTTCTGGGGCGCGCCATGGTTCTTGCCCCGACTGCCTCGAGCCCTTTTTCGTCCATGAGCTTTTCCAACAGGTCCACAACCTCCGTAAGACTTCTCTTTCCGTCTACCAGATTCAGGTGGGCGTATTTCAACAACTGCCCCAGGGCGCTTAACTGCTCCTGATCCACAAGCTGTTCCACCAGCCGCAGATCAATGCTGTCGTGATCAATCAAAACAGCGTCCGTTCCCATGGTCTTGATCTTGACCCTCGGTTCCCGAAACGCCTTTACGGGAAGCAAAATCCGCCTGCCGGTAAAATCAGCCGCCTTACCAGACTCTGCGCCCGCCGCTTCATGACTGCCCCATGCAGCCGCTTCTTCCTTCGCCCGCTTTGTAATATCCACCGGCTCATAACGGTCCATCTGCACGATACGGTCGGCGACATAAAAATACGCTCCCGAGCTGCCCGCTACCAGAACGGTTGAAACGCCCTGTTTTTCGTACAACTCCCTGACACGGTCTATGAAGGGAATGATAGGCTCCTGGTCCCGCAGCACAACTCTCTGCATCAGCGCATCCCGGATCATAAAATTGGTAGCGCTGGTATCCTCATCGATCAACAGCGTCTTCGCGCCCGCCTCAATGCTCTCCACAACGCCCGCCGCCTGGGAAGTGCTGCCGCTGGCGTCCTCCGTCTCAAAGGAAACCGTATCCTTTCCATTGGGCAGATCCCCGATAAACATGGAAATATCCACGTTCCGGATGCTCCTGCCGTCCTCGGCACGGGATTTGACCGCCGTTTCATCGGTTATCACAAGCTCCCTGCCGTCTCCGGCAATGTGATTGTAAACCCCCGCTTCCAACGCCTTTAATAAAGTGGATTTTCCGTGGTAGCCGCCGCCTACGATCAGCGTAATCCCCTTCCGGATGCCCATGCCTTTGACCGTTCCTCTGTTTGGCAGCTCCACGGTCACTTCCATGGAGGCGGGCCCCTGAAACTTCACGGCGTCCTTCATCGGACGATCCGACGCCCCGCTTTCTCTGGGCAGTACGGCTCCGTCCGCCACAAAAGCAACCAGTCCCTGAAGTTTTAATTGCCTGCGTATCTCCGTCTGATCCTCGGCTAACGCTCTGACGCATTCCACCTCTTTCCGGCTCTTTTCATCATATTTTCCGTAATAGAACGTATCCGACACGCATTGCGGCAGGAAGTCAAATAAAATCCGGATCAGCTCCCGGCTGTTAATGGTCCTCCCGTTTGCCGGGAAACCCACCGAAAGCCGGATCACAATGCCGCCGTCCTTTTCCTCCATGGCGCAGGCAAAGCGCTCTAAGATTTCCTGTCCCGGTCTGGAGACGGACAGGCTGCCGCTCTTGCCGCTGCCCTTCGCCATATGGTTATACGCCGCTAATTTTTTCCCGAAGCGCCGGAGCAGATAATCCTGCAGCGCAATCCTCTTTTCCCTGCTTTCATAAGTCTTTGCCGGAAATCCGGCTTCCTTTCCCGATACGCGGACGCTCACATCCGACGGCGCCGCAAAAGGATCTCCCTGCACATGATCAATGGACAGCCGGTAGCTGCCGAAATCATATTCTCCTTTGGTATCCTTATAGGCGGGATACCCTTTATGGTCTATGGACTGCAATAACATTCTCAAATCCCGTTCCGTTTTCATCCTTTACTCCTTTCCATTCTGAACAACAAAACCGCGGCAAGCACATAGATGGGAATCCCCGCAATCAGTCCCGCCGGAGTCGGTCCCAATAAATAGTGCTGCGGCATCTCGTTCATAAATAACAGCGACAGTCCCGCCGCTCCGTTTAAAGCGCCGTGAATCAACGCCGGAACCCAGATACTGTCAGTCTTTTCATAAAAGAAGCTGAGTATTATCCCAACCCCTGTCGTAAACAGACACATCAGCAAAACGCCAAGAACCGGCGCGCCAAAATATCCGGTACCGTATTCATATCCGGCAAGAATGATGACCGGGCTGTGCCAAATCCCCCAGATCACGCCGGACACGATCAAAGCGGGCGTCCTTCCCAGCCATTCTGTCAGCACGGGCGTCATATAGCCGCGCCAGCCCGCTTCTTCTCCCACCGCCGCAAAAGTGTTGACCAGGGGAGCATAGGTAATCGCCGAAATGCCCTGGACAGCGGCAACCGCCGCAAGGGGAACCCCCTGTAAGGTCCCGTCGGCGTCTAACAAATTCATACTGCCATACAGATCCGCCAGACTGCCGCAGCCTAAGTCAAACTTCTCCGGCATAATGACAAAATACAACAGCGCGCCCAAAATCGTCAAAACGGCAGGCAAAAACCACGCGACCAGAAAGCTCTTCCAATTGCGCTTCCAGTGAAAGCCCCAGGCAATTCCGCTTTTTTCTCCCTTGATCCCTTTTTTGGCAACGACCGTTCCGATCAGGGGACTGTACATACTAAGCGCCACCAGGATCTGATAAAACGCCGGCAGCCCGTTTAAAGCTGCTGCCGCGCCCGCGATCTGTAAGCACCATGCGATCCCAAAGGTTACCACCATGTAAACAATAAAATCCTTTTTTTCCTCCTTCATGTTTCTCCCATCCCTTCTTTATGATTTTTATGCGTTCATTCTAATCCTTCCACCTGCGGGAAGGTCAAGGTTTTCTTTCCGTACACGCGCTTTCACACGTCCGCATTAACACATACGCGCGCTTTAACGCTACTATCTTACCACGAAATATGTTATGATTAAAACAGAATTTTGAAGCAGGGGGACATTTTCATTGATCAAAAAAATATTGGTTCAGCTTGCCGGAATCCTGTCGTTTTTGCTGGGAACGGCGCTTGGCATAATCAGCGTCATAACAATTATAAAAATCATTGCTTCCGGCAACAGCACGGCTTTAGATATAGAACTTGCCGCCGTCATGGCAGTATTTTTTCTGACCGCCCTTGGTCTGATTGCGCTTGCCGGCAGATTGTTATACGGCAAAGCCGACCGCCGCAAACTCCTCTTCCGGCAAAGGAAAGAACGTCTGCTTTCTTTTTTTGAAAAATTAAAATCAAAGACAAAGGCAAAAGGGATTTTACTGGTTACGGCGATCCTGTGTCTGGGCATGATTTATCTCTTACGTGGGACAATTCCCGAACTCCTCTTTTTGTTGACCGGCATTTTTTGTATGATTGCAGCCGGAACCATTCATGCCGTGGAGGCTGATCAAAAAGGAAAATTAAAAGGTCTACGGTGGTACCGCACATTTTCGTCCATCATCTGGCTTTATACGCTTCCTTATATGATCATCGCTTTCTTTATTATGGAACTTTTGGGGTGAACATTATGTTGACATATACTACAATCGGAATCAAAAAATCAATCAAAGATTTAAAACAGATCGTGCGCCGGGATACGGCATTTGCCAAAAACAATGTGCAGGAATGCCTCAAAAGACTGGAAGGCTCTTCCGATATTTTAAAAAAGTATCAATATCTGGTATATTCTTACAGCTCCAGCGCAGAGTGCTATCTGCTTGCCGACGGCGATGTGGAAAATTTTAAGGGCTATTGTTTTTTAGCCGCCAAAGCGGCAGACATCTTATATCGTTTATACAACGAAGGATACCGTACCCACAATGCTTTTATCAGACAATTGGAAAACAGAAATCATATCCGTTATACGCAATATGCGATCCTTGCCAATCATAAACAGTTGGCGCTTTCTCTTGCACAACCGGACACTCCGGTGGGATGTATGCTCTCCGGCGACTATGAAAAGGCGAAAGCACTGATCCCGGATCAAATACAGGCGGCAAAATACACCTCCTATATTGATGAAATTCTTTGGACCATTATTTACGGGGATGAGAAAAAGATGAACCGCTTATTTGAAAAAAGAATCAGAATGCTGCGGCGGCAGGCACGGCTGGCAATGCCGACCAGCCTTGACAGCTACGGGCTTGCCCTGATAAAGCTGGCGCAGGCACGGAACATGAATTGCAATTTACATGTGCGGGAATTGCCTTACGATTTATTGGATCATATACCGGTAGACGACGGGGCATGGAAGCTTTTGACAGACGTTTAAAACAAACGTGGAAAGGGAATGGAAATGGAAACGGAAATGTCTCCGTCCCCTAGGACCCGTCGTATTTTTCCTTTTGCGCCGGGTCGTCCAACAACCTGCCGTCCACATCATATCTGGAACCGTGACAGGGACAGTCCCAGCTTCGCTCATCCGGATTCCATTCCAACTGGCACCCCATATGGGGACAACGCGCCGAAATCCTGTGCAGGTTCCCCAGGTCATCTTTATAGCAGGCAAATCTTTTAAAGCCAATTCTGACCACGCCTCCATGCCCGTCAGACAGCGAATCCGCGGTCCGGAAGGGTAAATGGAAAAATCCCTTGCAAAGCCCTTTGACGCTTTCTCCCACATCCTTTAACAGCGCTCCCAAAGAAGCGAAAAAATGCAGTCTCTGGGGCTTAAAAAGTCGTTCATAAGGATTAGCCCTGCCGCAGATGAGGTCGCAGATGATGATTGCCGAAAGCATTGCCCCAGTCATGCCCCATTTCTGAAATCCGGTCGCCACGTACCAATAAGGTCTGAATATGGAATATTTGCCGATAAAGGGCAGTCCGTCGTGAGGCATACAATCCTGCGCCGACCAGCGTCCGATTTCAACGCAGTCGGGATAATACTCTTTCGCCGCCCTTTCCAGTTGCCCATATGCGCCGCCCTTTGGATTTTCTCCCGTTCTGTGACCGCCTCCGCCCAAAAGCAGTCCCTGCTTTGCGCTGCGGAAGGAAATTCCGTTTTGATCCACGCCATAGTAGATTCCTTTTGGCTTTTCCACACCCGAAACGGCAAGCACATAGCTTCTTTCCTGGTGCTGCCGCAAAAAATAAAAGCCCGGGACATTGGTAATCGGATAATGGGTTGCAAACACGATCTGCCTTGCACTGACCGTTCCTTTCTCCGTTCTGACCTCATGTCCCCTGACGGATAAAACCTTCGTTTTTTCATAAACCGTCAGTTCCCTCGCAACCGCCTTCAAAAACAACAGCGGATGAAACTGCGCCTGATTTTCAAAACAAACCGCGCCCTTTACCTGAAAGGGAAGCTCCGTCTCCGTGGTAAAGCGCGCCCGAATCCCCAACCTTTTCGCCGCCTCCGCTTCTTTTTTCAGCTTCCTGTCATCCTCCGTGGAATACAGATAGGCGGGCACTCTCTTAAAGTCGCAGTCAATCTTTTTTTCTTTTATAATGTATTCATACGCTTCAATCGCCGCTTTGTTTGCCCTCGCGTAAACCGACGCATTTTCCTCGCCGTAGCGCCTGATCAGTTTATCATAGATCAGCCCGTGCTGCGCCGTAATCTTTGCCGTCGTCCCTGCCGTCTGTCCGCTTCCGATCCTGTCCGCTTCCAGCACCACCACGTTTTTTCCCTGGCACTGCAGCGCGTAAGCCGTCAAAACGCCCGCAAGCCCGGCGCCGATTACCGCCACATCCGCCTCCAAATCCCCTTGCAGGCTTTCCCGTTCTTCTATGTTTACTTCCGCTTCCCAGATCGATTCCATGCCGCCGTCTCCTGTCCCGTTTTTTCAAAAAGGGATGTTTCCTTCTTTACAAGAATAGTCTGTCCCGTTTTCTCAAAAATAGTACGTCCGGTTTTGCGGCATGTCCTTTTATGCGCTCCTGTTTAAATAACGGATTTTAAAAAACAACTACAACGCTTCTCCCGCCACCAGCTTAAACACCGCCGTATCCGCATAGGTCAGCGGATCGTTATGTGCAAAAAACACCAAACCGTCCACGGGTGCAGTCAGCACTTCCGTCACTTCCCCTTCATAGGGATCGATGACCTTCGCAAGCGTCTGTCCCTTGGAAACTTCCGCGCCCACCTTTACCATGCTTTCAAAGATGCCCGGATTTTTCGTTCTGACGGCAATCATATCCGTATCCTCTACCACAAGGGACTGATATCCGTCGTGACCGCGATATTCCACGATGCCCTCCTTTGCCAAAAAGGTCAGAATGCTGCGGATCGCCATGCCGGCGCTTTCCTTATCCACCTCAGCCGTCGTAGTCGTATAAATACTGAATGCGTTGGTTTCCCAGACCTGCCAGTTATAATTTAAGGTCGTCGTATCATAGGGTCTGGTATTGCGAAGCACCACGTAAGGCATCCCGAATTTTTTGGCAAGCTCCACATTTTCATATCCCGCTTTCATCATCCGGATATGCGGGGTAAACGTGCCCGGCATATAAAAAGATGCAAACTGCATACCGTATTCATAATCCTTGATCACTTCAAATACGCCCGCCGCAATCCGCTGGGTCGTCTCCCCCAGATTGTAGCCCGGAAACATCCGGTTGATATCCGTATTGTCCGTAGACCAAAAACGCTTTTTGATGTTCATGGAATAGGGGTTGATTGAAGGCACCACCAGGATTTTATGTCCCGCCTTTAATTTTCCCTCTTCCTCCATCTTCTTCAACCGCTTTACCAACTGGGAGCAGGTATAAAGCTGTTGGATTTCGTTGCCGCGGATACTGCCTACGACGCAGACCGACTTCTTTCCCTTTCCAAATTCATATCCCGTTACCCGGAAATTGTCCCGGTACAACGAACGGATCTCATAAATGGTTTTCTTTTTCATAAATTCCATGCCCTTCTATCGCAAAAAATTCCGCTCCGGCAGCCATTTCCCCGCCGTCATTTCCGCAGCCGGCTTCCTTGCCGCCTGAGCTTACAGCGCCTCGTCCCGCAGCAGCCTGCCCACAAGAGAGCCTTCGTCCACGATGGGATATTCCCTGATCGTAAAAAGGACGCCGTCCACGGGAGAAAGAATCTTGTCTAACACCTTGCCGCGCAGCGGATCAATAATACTGCCGATATGATCTCCTTTGTTTAAATGTTCCCAATGCTTTACGTTGGGCACAAACACTCCCGAAGTGCTGGCGTTCAAATAGCTGACGTCGTCAGGGTCCTGGGATATAATCGGTCTTCTGGGTTCCTTCGTCTCTCCCTTCCAGATCCCCATCTCCCGCATCAGATTGAAAATGCCGTCCACCAGTTGATTGCAGTAAGCCTTGGTAATCCGCATTCCCACCCCCATTTCCACGACCAGCGTCGGCACGCCGCGGCTGTTTAAGCTGTGGGCAAACGTGGATTCCAACACCGTACTCGCCCCGTGCACCCAGATAAAATCCACATTGAGCTTTTCCGCCAGGGGAACCAGCTTTTCCTTGTGAAGCTCATTGATCCTGATCTGGGGAATCTCCGTCAGATAAATATTGCTGGCATGGATATCGATGCACACGTCGGAACCGGTCACATCGTCGATGATTTCCGACGCAAGGTACTCCGTCATACCTCCTTCGCCGTTTCCCGGGAACAGACGGTTCATATCCAGATCAAATCCCGGAATGCCCCTGGTAATGGAATCGATCCCCAGCGGATTCATCGCCGGATAAACGTCCACAATCCCCTGCAGCTTCTCCTTTTCCTCCTGAATGCGCCTGATCAGTTCAAAGCAGACAAACTGTCCCTCCAATTCGTCCCCGTGGATTCCCGTCACAACGCTGATCCTTTTCTTTTTGCCCTTTACCGGCTGATCCGGCGTGATATGATTTTTCCTGATCTCTAAAACCTCGTCCACGGGAAGCCCCACGGACGCCACTGTTTTAACCATATTTTTTTACCTCTTTATTCGCTTCCTGCGGCAGTTCCCGCACAACGACCCGGATATCCTGGCTCTGCCGCCCTCCTCCGGTCATGACGCCCCTGTTGATCAGACAATCCGACGCGTCCCTCCCGATCCCGATCCTGATATGGGAATCCGTTACCACGCAATTGTTGGTCGGGTCCAAAGCGTACCATCTGTTGTCCGACAGTACTTCCACCCATGCGTGGCTGTAGCCCTCTCCGATCAGCATACCCGCAACATATCTTGCAGGAATCCCCGCCATACGGCAAAGGACAATGAGAATATGGGCGTAGTCCTGGCAGACGCCCCTTCCCAACTGCCATGCCTCTTCCGCAGTGGTATTCATATCCGTCACATTTTTCTCATAAGAAAAATCCTCATACAGACGGCGCATCAGATAAACGCCCGTCTCATATGCCGTCCGCTCCTTTTGCAGGGACAGACTGTTAAAATACTCCGTAAGCCCTTTTCCTGGAACCGTCAGCCCATAGGGATACCGATAGGCTCCGAGAATATTTTCGTCCCCGAGCGGCTCGCTGTCCGCAAGTCCCGTGTACGCCGTTCCCCTGATCCGAAAGACAAAGCGGTCGTGTTCCTCCATGACATTTCCGAAAAGGAAACGGTTGCCAAAGGAATCCACGCTTTCCTCCATACTGTCCCTGGGCTCGAGCTCCACATTCAGGTCCTCTATTTTCTGCCGGTCGGTCGTCTGCGGGATACACTTAATCGTAAAATGACATTTTTGCACCTGTTCGCTATAGTTAAGCTCCATAGAATAATCAAAATGTAGCTTTTTCACCCTTAGCACTCCTTTATAAGATTGTTTCTACTTCATATACAATCCTATAATAATTGATTTCGGGTTCCGCTACAAGCTCTTTGAGCACGTTTATCTTATCCTCCCGGTACTCCATGCCGCTTCTGGCAATCCTCGGCACCAGACGGTTGATTTCCCGTACCAGTTCTTTCCTCTCAATGCCCAGTCTGGCATACAGATCGATCCGCTCGATCCGTTTCCCGGTCTTAATGATATTGCGGACCTGCTCGGAATCAATGCTGTCGTCCACAATCCCCCAGAAAGCAAGAATATTGTCAATGACCCGCTGCATTTCGATCAGAGGCGCCCTGCTGATCCGCGCCTTGTTCATATCATAAATGGCGAGCTGAATATAAGATAACGCCTCGGAATCGATCTCTTCCCTGAGCACAATGGCATTGTCATAAGCGCGGTTTAAATTACTGAGAATGGAATCGGGATTTTCCTCATCAAAGGGATATTTTTCCCGAAATACCTCTTTGGAACCATAGATATCGGGAATATCCACCATTTTACAAAATTCCGCATAGCTGTCGGCGATCTCGTCGATCATCGTATCAAAGCTGTTGGAATAAAGCCTGAGCGTCGTATAGACCCGTTCCGAATACCTGCCCAGCCATAACAATCTGTTCGTCTGTCCTACTGAGATAATACCCATGTGTCTTTAAATCCTCCTCCCTGCGATGAATTAACGATAAAGGAATCTGGGTTCCTGGAAAATCTGGTCAGCCCGCTCCTCCATACTAACGGCTCATCCGCCATCAGCACAAAGGCTCGCAAATCCGCCTTCCGCGGCAGGGTCTCGCTGCCCTCCAGAATATCGATATCCAGAAAATCAATAACCTCCTGCGCGATAAACCTCCGGGGTTCCTTTTTCAAAAGGGCAATAAAATCCTCTTTCTGCTGCGCCGTCAGACTGCTGCCGAAGACCACGCCGTAACCGCCCGCCTCGGCAACGTCCTTTAATACCAGCTTGTCGAAATTTTCCAAAACATATTTCATATCTTCCTTATAGAAAGGCAGATAGGTTGGCGCGTTGTGCAAAATCGGCTCCTCGCCCAGATAATACTGAATCATTTTAGGAACAAAGTAATAGATCCCCTTATCGTCCGCAATCCCGTTACCCGGCGCATTTAAGAGCGCCACATTTCCTTTACGGAACACATCGTAAATATGCGGAATGCCGATGACCGACTCGGGATTAAAATTCATCGGATCCAGATATTCATCGGAAATCCTTCTGTAGACCGCCCCTACCCGTTCCAGCTCTCTATTGTAGTTTACATAATATAGTTTATCATCCTTGACCCGCAGCTCGGAACCGTTTACCAGATGCGCTCCCGTCTTCTCGGCAAGATAGGAATGTTCAAAATAAGCCGCATTGTATCTTCCCGGGGTCAGGATTACCGTATGCCCGCCCACATTCACATGGTCCATGGTCCGTCGCAACAGCTTTGCATAGTTCCTGTTATCCTCCAGCTTGTGATTCTGAAAGGTCAGCGGACTGCTGCGGCGGCACAGCTCTCTGGCAATCATGGGATAAGACGCTCCCGAAGGGACCCGCAGATTATCCTCCAGGACGTACCAGCTTTTATCCTTACCCTGCACCAGATCGATGCCCGATATATGGGAATAAATATCCTTCGGCGGCGTCACGCCCTCGCATTCCGCCATGTAACCGCTGGAAGCAAAAATAAAATCCTCGGGAACCACCCGGTCCTTTACGATACTTTTTTTGCTGTAAATATCCTTCAGGAACAAATTTAACGCCACAACCCTCTGTTTCAGCCCTCTTTCCAGATAGTCAAACTCCGCCCGTTCGATGATTCTTGGAATGGCGTCAAAAGGAAAAAGCTGCTCCTTAAAAGTATTATTTTTGTAAATCCCGAATTTCACGCCGTAACGAGCCAGCAACTCGTTTACCGTGTCCGTATGCTCCAACAAATCCAAGTCATACATAATCATCCCTCCCTGTCCGCGTGCCCTCGCACCGGCTCCTGCAATGCCCCCGGATGCCCGGCAATGCAAAAAGGCGTTCTGCCATTTACAGAACGCCTTTGTTTCCATTTCTTATCTTCTTATTGTATACAATAATACAACTATACCATTTCCTTTGTCAATTGTTTCCTAAAATATTTTTGAAATTAGAGAGATTTTAGCCTAAATCATTTCTCCTCTTACCTTATTCTTCTTCTCTGACCGACGAATATTCCAAAGAAATCTTTCCGTCCTGATAACCGATGGCAAACTCCAGTACCATCGCTTCATAGGGAAGCGAATTTTCCAGTTGTATCTGAGGCTTTATTTCCATGATCATGCGCTCCAAATCAAATCTGATCTGATAGTCATAGGAAACCTCCCCTTTATAAGGATATTCCTCCGTCCAGTCCGGCAGAACCGCTTCATAGATCACTTCTCCGTCGTTCAAAAAACGGACGGTGTTTTTGCTTTCAACATAAACGTATGCGATCTGCTCCTGTACCTGTCTCACTATTTCCTCTTTATCCAGAATATATGCCTGCATATCCCCGTCTTCACAATCGCAGATACATAAGGATTCCACCCACCATCCGGTTCCGGTGGTGTTTAACGTCTTCATAATGATTTCCCCTTCTTTGTCCCCGTCTACATCCTTACTGATCAGCTCCGGATAAACCTCATAATTATTTCCCCAGTACCAATGGATCTGCTCATATCCGTTTCCCATCAAAAGGAGCACGCTGTCAGGACGTTCTTTTTGTACCCCGTACAATAAAACGCTTTTTAATCCCCAATCGCCGATGCCTTCCTCTAACGGATACTCTCCAAAAAATACCAGCTTATCCTCCGTATCGTTTTCTTCCAAAATTATCGGCTTACCCCCGGCGTCATTTTTTCCGCTGCCGGAAGTTTGACCTATTATAAACAGGGAGCTTCCCCAACTCTCGATCCTATCCAGGCTGTTCCACCTGTAATAATCACCCAGCCTCCAAAAGCTTTCCTTTCCGTACAGCTTTTCTTCTATTGTCTCTTCATCACACGTAATCGTATTAAACTGCTCCGTCACGGTCCCTTTGCCCGCCGTATCCATTAGGGATACGACTGCATCCTGATATTCCTCAACCGTCCATCCGCATTCGTATTCCCCATCTTCTCCGACGCTGTATTCTTCCGTCAGGGTTTTGTCCAAATAATACGCCCCGTTTTCATAGCTGTAAACGCCCCAGCCGTGGCTTGCAGCCGAATTTCTCCAGTACCCTAAAATAACTTTATCCTCTTCATCCACAGACGCATTGGGGATTTGCTCAAAGCCCTGACACTGTACATACTGTCCGTCCTCATACAGGTAACAGGAATATTGCTGTGCTCCCTGATTGCCGTAGTGCCCGTTCTGCACCAATATATCCTTTTGTCCGTCGAAGTTTACGTCTACAAGATAAAGCCCCTCGCTGTCCCACGCATCCCCGTCATGGTTTTCATCTTCCAAAACCTGCTCCAGACAATAGGTATCCCCTTCCAACCGGGAAACAAAGACCTTTACGTCTCTTGCAACGGTCCCATATTCTCCGGCTTCGCCGCTTTGGGATATCACAAGCTCATACCCTTCTGATCCTTCTTTCAAAAAATAGGAAGACAGAATCTCATACTCCATATCATCTGCCGGATCATAATCCCGGTTTATTTCATCCGCTTTATTCAGATTTCCGTTTTCCCCAATTTCCCCGTCTTGCTCCTTAGAAACTTCCGCTTCCGCCTCTTCGTCCTCTTTTGCAGCTTCTGCTTTTGTCTCTTCCGGCTCATTTTGGGACAATACTTCCTGCTCCTTTGGTACTCCGGCATTTTCCTCCATATCACCGCACCCGGCAAGAACCATACAAATAAAAATTGCTCCCAAATATAAAATACCTTTTCTCATCCCGGTACCCCCTCCGTTTTATCCGTTTTTTCTATTTTCCCAATTTTTCCTATTTTTTCCCATTTACTTTTTTCCCGATCCGGACTCCCAGCCATGTGCCGAAAGAATTTAAGATCAGGTCATCGATTTCTGAAATCCCCGTTCCGAAAACGAATTGCAGCGTCTCTATGAAAAGGGAGAACAACAGACCAATCAGGACCATGATCCAGCCCTTTTTGATTTTCGTCATACATGCCAAATACAGCCCCAGCGGTACGAACCAGATCATATTTCCGATAAACAGATAAATGATCCGCAGCCAATTTTCTGCTCTCAACAGGGGAACGTAAGATTCAAACAGCGTCAGATTTATACTCCCGTCCTTCATCAGCTCATGGGCGCCGAAATCCGCGCGGAAAACCGTGATCCGCAGCAAAACCGCCGCATAAATGAAAAATAAAACATGTATCCCTATACGGTTACGTTTATCCTTACTCATCTTTTTGCTTCTCTCTCCAGCCGGAGTGCGCGTCAATGATAAGACCATTTTTCTGCAATCCGTCCTATTCGTTCATAGGTAATCAGTTCACACAGCTTTTCCGTAAATTTTCCGTACTTCCGATAAAAGAAATTGAACAGAAAATAGGGAATGCGCTGCTTACGGCTTTCCGGACACCGGCGCAAAATGTTTTGAAAGGAATATACCTCCCGGTATACTCTCAAATACCCTTCATACAGCTCCTCGCGCGTCATGTTCGCCGGCTGAAAAACCACATGCGCCGTGTTGTAATGGGAAAGATCCTCATCGATGATCCTGCCGCTTTCCTGAAACCTTTGATAAACCTCCGTTCCCGGGTAGGGCGTTAAGATATGGGAGGTTACCGTCTCAATTTTGTGCTTCACGATCCAGTCCACCGTCTTCTCAAAAGTAGATGCGTCGTCTTCGTCCAAGCCGAATACAAAGCTGGCGTTGATCATAATCCCTCTGGAATGGAGCGCCTCCACAAGCCGCTCGTATTTTTCAATCTGATTTTGTCCCTTATGTACGTTTGCCAGCGCCTTTTCATTTAAACTCTCAAACCCGATAAAGAGGCTTTGACAGCCGGAAGCCGCCATTTCGTCCAAAAGCTTTGGCATGTCCACGATGTTTGCGGAAACCGCTGCATTCCATTTTAACTTCATAGGCTTAATTGCCTGTACAAATTCTTCGGTCCACTTTGGATTCCCGATAAAGTTGTCGTCTATAAACATCACATGCTTTTTGTTGATCCGTTTGATATCTTCTATGACATCTTCCACCGGTCGGTTTACATAAAAATTCTTGTAACCGCCGCAACTGTTATAACAAAAGTCGCATTGAAACGGACAACCTCTGCTGGTGCTGATCACATTGCAATATAAATACTGACTCCGGTCAATCAGATGATACGCCGGGGCGACGAGATCCTCACCCCTGACAGCACCTTCACAACGATAGATCTTTTGCAGCTTCCCCGCCTGTAGATCCCGGATTATCGCCGGCCAGGTCTTTTCCGCAATCCCGATGCACAAAGCGTCAAAGGCGTCCGTATCGGGACACGCCGTAATATGTATCCCGCCGGCAACAACGGGGATTCCCTTTTGCCGGAACCGCTTCGCGATCTCTGCGGCGCGCGGCATCACATCAACGGTAACGGTAATCCCCACAACGTCTACGTCCTCTTCAAAATCAATGGGCTCCACATTTTCATTGGTCAGTATGACCCTGTGCTCCTTTTCCAGCATATTCGCAATGGTCAAAAGTCCTAACGACGGCGCCATTCTCGTCTTTAATTTTGTATCCATCGGTCTCATCTGCATATGAGGCTGTATGAGTTTTATAATCATTTGTTATCCTCTAATGCTTTACAATCCAAAAACGATCCGCCAACAACAGCCAGTTAGCGCGAAACAACTTCATAATCTGCCAATAGCCCATCCCCCGCAGATCAAACTCCTGTACCAGATTGAATTTTGCTTCCATGCTCCGCACATCCTCAAACCAGACCTCATGCTCCAGTCCGTCCTGGATATAACGAAAATAAGGAGACGCGGCGACAGGATCAAACTGTATTTGCGCTCCGTTAGCAATGGCAATCTGTACCGCCTCTATATTGCCGATGGTCGTTGCCGCCGTCTCTCCCCGCACAAAAGGCAGCGTCCAGTCATAACCGTAATTGGGGATTCCCAGACTGATTTTGTACGGAGGAATGCGCGTCACGGCATATTCCACGACTTCGCGCACTTTGTTTAACGGCGCTACCGCCATAGGCGGTCCGTAGGTATAACCCCATTCGTAAGTCATCAGCAATACCTTATCCGCGGCTTCTCCCAAAAGAGCATAATCCTTGCCCGCATATAATAGTCCCGGCTGATCGTCTGAAGTCTTCGGCGCCAGCGCAACCGAAACAAAACAGCCGATCCCGTTCATTGCCGTCCTCACATTTCTTACAAAGTCCGCAAAGGCAATCCGGTCCTCCGCCAGAATATATTCAAAATCAATATCCACGCCCTGGAAGCCCTTTTCCGTTACCGTCTGTTCCAGTTCCGCAATCAGCCTTTCCTGCGCCGCCGCATCATGAACGATGCGGTTGATCAAAAAATTGCTGAACCGTCCTTCCGGTCCGAAAGGCGTCAGGGTCAGCACGGGATATGCGCCTTTTTCATACGCCATCCTGATCATAAAGGTATCATCCGGCTCAGGATAAAGCAGCTCTCCCTCTAACGTAAAGCCATAAGAAAAAACCGATAATTGGGTAAGATAAGGCAGCGTTTCTTCCAAAACGTCTTCCCCGATAAACGGGTACGCATATCCGTTTGTCTCGACGCTCTTACGCTCCTGTCTGTAAATCCCGCCGTTCAACAACAGAGCCTGCCCCACAGCAAGCTCATACGGATACTCTATTTGATTGTTATACAGAATCGTATCCACCGGCACGCCGTTTTCCGCCGCAATAGAATCCACGGTATCTCCCGCTTTTACAACATAAATCTCCATATAGAAATCCTTTTTGTTTCAATATATGCAGATGATACCGCCTTCATCAACACAAAGCGCCGATTCCCCATCCCGTTTCGGGCATACCGTACTTATATTCCGTTTTACTCCTGTCCGTCCCAACAGTAGGTACAAAGCTTGCACCGCTCAAGCCCTGTGGCGTCCAGCATATCGTCCAGTCTGTTATATCTTAAAGAAGTAAAGTTCAGTTCCTTACGGATTTCCTCCACCATATTTTCGTACTTTTCAGATTCGGGATCGGCATATTCCTTTAAAACCTCCTCCGTCACATTCCCGTTTTCCAGACGTTCAATTACGCGTCTGGCGATCAGATCCATTTCCGAGGAAGAACGGGAAAAATTCAGATATTTACATCCGAACAGCAAGGGCGGGCAAGCCGGACGGATATGGACCTCCTTCGCCCCGCTCTGATAAAGAAACTCCGTCGTCTCCCTCAGCTGTGTTCCTCTGACAATGGAATCATCAATTAACAAAAGGCTCTTATCCTTGATCAGCTCGTCCACGGCAAGCAACTTCATTTTTGCAATCAGATTTCGTTTGCTCTGCATGGTGGGCATAAAGGAACGCGGCCATGTAGGCGTATATTTGATAAACGGTCTCGAAAAAGGCACGCCCGACTCATTCGCATATCCTACGGCATGAGCGGTGCCGGAATCCGGCACGCCCGCCACAATGTCGGGATGCACATGATCCCTTTGCGCCATTTTCGCGCCGCAGTTGTAACGCATCTGCTCTACGCTGATTCCCTCGTAGCTGCTTGCAGGATACCCGTAGTAAACCCAGAGGAAGGTGCAAATCTTCATATCTTTATTGGGATGTACCAGCGTCCTACAGCTATGATCGTCAATTACGACGATCTCCCCCGGTCCCAATTCCTTATAGTCGGAGTAGCCCAGATTTTTATAGGCGAAATTTTCAAAAGAAGCACAAAAAGCGTCTTCTTTCCTGCCAATGACAACAGGCGTTCTGCCGTATCTATCCCTCGCCGCATAAATGCCCTGCTTATTCATGAGCAACAAAGACAGCGAACCGTCCACCGCTTCCAGCGCATACCTGATTCCTTCAATGAGATTTTCCTTCTGATTGATCAAAGCTGCGATTAACTCCGTAGCGTTGATCTCTCCGCCGCTCATTTCCAAAAAATGAGCATGTCCCGTATCAAACAATCCTTTGATCAGCTCATCCGTATTATTGATCTTGCTAACCGTCGTAATGGCATAAGTGCCGTGATGAGAGCGGACCAGTAAAGGCTGCGGCTCATAGTCGGAAATACAGCCTATCCCCATATTGCCGTGCATTTCATTAACATCCTTGTCAAACTTAGTCCGAAACGGCGCGTTTTCAATATTATGAATGGCACGGTTAAACCCGTCCTGTCCGTATACTGTCATTCCGCCTCGTCTGGTTCCCAGATGGGAATGGTAGTCAATCCCGAAAAATAAATCAAATACGCAGTCCTGCTTCGATGCAACGCCAAAAAATCCGCCCATGCTTCAATCCTCTTTCCAATCTTTTTCTATCCTTAAAAACTCTTTGCGGCGGCGTATCCGCCACGAAATTTATTATACACTGTAATATCGCCTTGATGCAACAAAATCCGTTTTCCGGTCACGCCTTTCGGATACTCCTCTTCCCGGTCCTTTGCGTGCCTGACCGAACTTTCTTTTCTCTAACCCCTGTACTCCGCAATATCTTCCATTTTCTTTCTCGGACGCATAGAGGGATACTCTGCTTTATACCCTAAAGCAACTGCACCTACCAGTTCGTCTGTGGTTCCAATATACGCGGTCAATTCCTGATATGCAAAACAGGTATTGCCAATCCACAATGTTCCTATATCTAATTTCTCCGCCTTAAGCAGCATATTCTCTATCGACGCGCCTATGGACAAAAGATCATTCATTTCCGTAAAGCGGTTGTCAACATCCAGTTGTACAAAGGGAGATTTCCCATTCGTATTAAGAACAAGGATTACGACTGGCGCCGTTTCCATAATCCGAAGTGTATTCCGGGCATCCGGAAGTCCGTGTCCCGACAATGGGAGTCTTGGATTGATTTCTTCCTGATCAATACCTTTTTTCATAATTCCAAGTAATTTGTCTTTTTCCTCTCCACGATATACAAGATATTTCCACGGCTGGCGGTTCTTAGCAGATGGCGCCACCCTGCCCGCATCTATAATCTGTTCAATTATATTTTGTGATATTGTTTCATCTGTATAGTTTCTGATACTGCGTCGTGTATAGATTGCTTCTGACACTTTGGGGATCTCCTTCTTATTCGCAAGTCTTATGGTATAATGATTGTACCTTTGACCATTATATCCCATTACCAATAACAGTAAAAGACTTTTTCCAGCATCCTGACCAAATTAAATCATATAGAAAAACCCCTGAAAATACTGGATTTTCAAGGGGTTCATAAATTCTTTTATCCTGTTTAAGATTATCTCTTGCTGAACTGAGGTGCACGACGCGCTGCTTTGAGACCGTATTTCTTTCTCTCTTTCATACGAGGGTCACGAGTTAAGTAGCCTGCTTTCTTCAGGGTAGGTCTGTAATCTGCATCAACTGTCAGCAATGCTCTCGCAATACCGTGTCTGATTGCACCAGCCTGACCTGTATAGCCGCCGCCCTTTACGTTTACCAATACGTCAAATTTATCTACATTATCCGTAGCTACCAAAGGCTGACGAACGATAACTTTTAATGTTTCAAGTCCGAAATAATCGTCAATCCCTCTTTTGTTAATTGTGATATTACCTTTTCCGGGTGTCAAATAAACTCTTGCGATGGATTTTTTTCTTCTTCCCGTTCCATGATATCTTTCTGCTGCTTTAGCCATTTTAATTTTCTCCTTTCAAGTTCCTTTCATTAAAATGTTAATACTTCAGGTTTCTGAGCTGCATGCTTGTGATCAGGTCCTGCGTATACATGAAGCTTCTTAAACATCTGTCTTCCTAAAGGTCCTTTGGGAAGCATGCCTTTCACAGCAAGTTCGATAACCTGTTCCGGTCTCTTTTCCAATTTCTCTTTTAATGTAGCCTCTTTCATTCCGCCTACATAATCAGAGTGATGATAATAAATCTTCTGATCTAATTTCTTACCAGTTACTTTGATCTTCTCAGCGTTGATAACAATTACGTTGTCACCCGTATCAATGTGAGGTGTGAAGATCGGTTTATTTTTTCCTCTTAAAACTTTAGCAACTTCAGAAGCTAAACGTCCTAATGTCATATCAGTAGCGTCTACTACATACCATTTTCTATCAATCGTAGCCGGACTAGCCATAAATGTTTTCATCGTGTTACCTCCAAAAAGTATTTATCAATGGATTACTAAGTTCTGCTTTCCCTCCGGGGCTAATCGGAAATCGGGAAATTCTTTTGCGGCACTGACGGTCTTTCCGGGGCTTTGGACAGACTCCATCATATGTCGCCACTGTGAATTATTATATTATACACATCCTGGTGTGTCAACAAATTTTTTCACAAAATTGGAAATCCACTAATGTTAATCCTCTCGCCGGGGCGGTAGGTCCTGCTGCCTGACGATCCTTTGCTTCGAGAATCGTCTGCATCTTTTCCGGTTCCAGATTGCCTCTGCCCACTTCCAAGAGAGTCCCCATAATAATTCTTACCATATTAAATAAAAACCCGCTGCCGGAAATGCGAAAGATCAGGTAGGGACCTTCCTTTCTGACCTTTGCCTCATAGATGGTGCGGATTGTGGTAAGCACCTGCGCCTTTGCCACGCAAAAACTCTTAAAATCATGTTCTCCCACCAGATAATCCGCCGCCCGCTGCATTTTTTCCACATCCAGCGGAACATAGACAAAATGAGCGTATTGCCTGCCGATGGGATTCTCATATTTTCCCATATAAATGCGATATTCATAGGTTTTGCGCGTATTACAGCGGCGGGGATGGAAATCGTCCGCTACCTGTACGGAAGCCTGAATGCGGATATCCTCCGGCAGTCTTGCATTGAGCGCCGGGGCAATCTTCTCCGGTGCGATCTTTGTTTCCGTATCAAAAACGGCAATATTGCAAAGGGCATGTACGCCCGCATCGGTTCTGCTGGCGCCGATAACCGCAATCTCTTCTCCGAGAAGTTCAGATAACGCCTTATTCAATTGTCCCTCAATGGTAATCCCGTTAGGCTGCACCTGCCAGCCGTTATAATTGGTGCCGTCATAGGCAACCGTCAGCATAATCCGTTTCATAACCTGCGATCTCTTTTCTGCCTTTCTTTCCCGCAACGAAAATTCAGCCGGCTCCCCTTCTTATTTTAATATAATCAGATTAAGCGGAAACAGCTTTCCCAAAACTACGGCTGTCGCAAAATAAACACCCAAAACCGCAAAGCCGCAACCATCCACTTTATGATATCGAAGGGGCTTCATTTTTGTCCGTCCCTCTCCTCCCTGGTAACATCTTGCCTCCATCGCCATCGCAAGATCGTTAGCGCGCCGGAACGCCGATACAAACAACGGCACCAGCAACGGTACCAGCGCTTTTACTTTTTTGATCAGGTTTCCACTGTCAAATTCCGCACCTCTTGCCATCTGCGCCTTCATGATCTTATCCGTCTCTTCCATTAGAATAGGAATAAAACGCAGGGCAATGGACATTACCATCGCCATTTCATGAACGGGCACCTTTATTTTTTTCAAAGGTCCCAACAGGCTTTCCAATCCGTCCGTCAACTGGTTCGGCGTCGTAGTCAACGTCATCAGCGAAGATCCTACAATCAGAAAAATTAATCTGACGCACAGATAGAACGCATTGAAAACGCCTTCCCAGGTCAGCGAAAATTTCCAAAAGGATATAATCGGCTCTCCCTGCGTCAGAAACAGGTTAAACAGCGCCGTAATCATCAACAATATCATAATGGTTTTCAATCCTCTTAAAATAAAGGACAGAGGAACCCTGGAAATCTTTACAACCGCCGCCAGAAACAGCAACGCAATCAAATAAATCGTTAAATTACGATATAGAAACAAGGTAACAATATAGACGATGGTTCCGATCAGCTTGACTCTTGGGTCCATCCTGTGTATCGGCGAATCTGTCTGATAATATTGTCCTAATGTAATATCCCGCAGCATGTTCGTCTATCCTTTCCGCCTGTCCGCCGCATGTTTCTTTTCATATAAACGGAGCAGTTCTTTTTTTGCCTCTTCCATGGTCGTAACCGAAGGATCTGCCTCCAATCCTGCTTTCACGCATCTACCCATGATTTCCGTTACCGTAGGAACCGCCAGTCCCATTTTTTCCAATTCCTCCCGATGGGAAAAAACCTCTTTCGGCGTATCGTCCAAAACAACCTCTCCATGGTTCATAACGATGATCCGCTCCACATAATCAGCCACGTCATCCATACTGTGAGAAACCAGAATAACCGTGATGCCCATTTTTTCATGCAGGCTTTTCACAAGCTCCAGAATCTCTTCCCTTCCTTTGGGGTCCAGCCCCGCCGTGGGCTCGTCCAAAATCAGCACCTGCGGCTTCATGGCAATGACTCCCGCTATCGCCACTCTCCTCTTCTGTCCGCCTGAAAGATCAAACGGCGACTGATAGAAATATTCGTCCTCCAGCCCTACCATTTTTAGCGCCTCGTATGCCCGAAGCTCTATTTCCTTTTTGGGAAGTCCCAGATTCTTAGGTCCGAAGCATACGTCCGAAAACACATCCACCTCAAACAACTGATGCTCCGGATACTGGAACACCAATCCCACCTGGCTCCTTAATTTCTTTCTATCATAATCCTCGTCGGCGATATCCTCTCCGTTAAAATATACCTCGCCGCTTGTAGGCTTCATCAACCCGTTTAAATGCTGCACCAGAGAGGACTTCCCCGAACCCGTATGCCCGATCAGCCCCACAAACTGACCGTCCGGAATGACCAGATTTACATCTTTTAGCGCAGCTACTTCCATAACGGTTCCGGCTTCATAAATACAATTCACATGATTTAAGATAATAGGCACTGTAATTCCTCCATAAACTCATCCACCGTCAGTATCCCCTCAGGAAAAGGCATTCCCTCTTTCCTGCACTCCTCTGCGAGCAGCGTTACCTGCGGCACCGTCAGTCTCAGGCTCTGCAGCTTTTCTACCTGGGAAAAGATTTCCTTCGGCGTCCCCTGCAATTCGATGTGTCCCTGATCCATGACAAATACTTTGTCGGCGCAGACAACTTCTTCCATATAATGCGTAATCAGAATAACCGTGATTTTCTCCACATCATTCAAAGCACGGACAGCGCGGATGACCTCTTTGCGTCCCTGAGGGTCCAGCATTGCAGTCGGTTCATCCAATACAATACATTTCGGGTGCATCGCCAGTACGCCGGCAATGGAAACTCTCTGCTTTTGTCCGCCGGAAAGCTTATTGGGCGAGTGCTTGCGGTAAGCATACATCCCTACCGCCTTCAGGCTTTCTTCCACCCGTTCCCAGATTTCTTTGGTAGGAACTCCCATATTTTCCGGACCAAATCCCACATCCTCTTCCACAATCTGTCCGATAATCTGATTGTCCGGATTCTGAAATACCATACCTGCCTTTTTGCGAATATCCCATAAATGCGATTCATCCCGGGTATCCATCCCAGCTACATAAATCGTTCCTTCCGTCGGAGATAAAATCGCGTTCATATGCTTTGCCAAAGTGGATTTCCCCGATCCGTTATGCCCCAATATGGCGATAAAATCCCCCTCTTTGATATCCAGGTCCACTTCGTCCACGGCGCGGGTAATCCCTTCCACATTGCCTTCTTCATCCCTGCGGATATATTCAAATGTCAGCTTCTTTGTCTTAATCATGCTCATACTTATATTCCAATCTTATCGCACAAAACATAAATTCCATTTATAATCCGTCCCGGTCATTTGTCAACCTCTTCCTGTATCTCGGTTTACATTTTGCCGTATCGCCTTTATTGTACAGGATAATATCCTTAATTACAAGGAAATTCCTAGGCAACCGGCAAATTCTATGGCATAATCCATATAGAAGGACGGAGTAACCATGAATAAGAAAAAAGAACGAAAACGTATCAAAATACAAATAATCTGCAGCCTTTCTGCTGTTGCTCTCGCTGCTGCGGGACTATTTTACTTTTCAGCAGACAAAGGCGATACCACTTCCCCGGCTCCAAATACCGATCTGTCTTTTCCGCTTTCTGCGGTGCCTGACAGACAGCTCTTTTCAGAACCGGATATCGTTTTGCAGGAACCGGCATATACTGATACAAAAGGAAATGAGGAAATTGTCATGACCGCATCTGACCGTTATACCTATGAAGAAGGCTTTTTCTATCAGTCGCTGACCGAGGATATCAAAGAAAGGATCAACGGTCTTTCCTATAAAGAAGACTGCACCGTTCCCTATGAAGATTTGCGATATGTTTCTGTTTTATATGAAGATTTTAACGGCGAAACCCAGATAGGCGAAATCATCTGCAACAAGGCAATCGCCCAGGATCTGGTCGAAATCTTTTATGAATTATATTGCAGCCACTATCAGATCGATAAAATCCGTTTGGTAGACGAATACCAAGCCGATGACGATTTGTCTTGCGCTGCCAACAACACTTCCTGTTTTAACTTCCGAAAAGTTTATGGGTCCGATACGTTAAGCAAACACGCCTTGGGGCTTGCCATTGATATCAACCCCTTTCAGAACCCGTATGTGACCTATCCAGGCGGCGTAGAACGCATTTCCCCGCCCGGAAGCGAACCATACGCCGACCGCGCCTCCGGTCTCCCCCACATAATTACGGAGGATGACCTGTGCTATCAGTTGTTCACAGCGCACGGGTTTACCTGGGGCGGACATTGGAAAACATTGAAGGACTACCAGCACTTCCAAAAAGAACTTCCCTAGGCAGTTATCTCTTTCATTCCTTTGCCTGCCGTTCTCATCATCGTCTGCACAATCATGCCGTTATCGGTTCTTTGCCATAGAATCCAACTCGCGCAGCAATTCCAAATCCGATTGACATACCTTGATATTGGATGTCATCGGATTTTCTCCGGGCCTTGTCACGGATATTTCTATCACTGTCCCCTCTTCTATTTCTTTTGAAAATACAGCCTGTATAAACGCTGCGAACTTAGGGTGATTTTCCGTAAACACATTCTTTGCATTCATAATTTTCATCAATGACGAAGGATTCCACATATTCTTTGATACCATCCTTTCTCTTTTGTATTTTCATCTCTTTCGCTTTCCTCTTCAAAGCCTTCCGGCATATCAATATACTGAACAGGTAAGCTTAAATCAAACTCCATTTCTTCTTTCGCCTGTACAAATGCCCGGCACGCTTCCTCAAAATCGCTTTTGTTCACATAAATATTGGTCATGGTAAAGATGTTCATTGTCCCCATCTTAGCGCTGCCTTTAGGAACCGCTCTGGAAACCTCTTCCGTAAAGTAAGGAATCCTTCTTTGATCTAAAGCTTCTTTCACATAAACCATATCCACTTCTTCATCGTTTCCTAAAAGTATCGGTTCCCGGATTACGGACCTTGCCAATTCAAAATCTTCTGATACTTCAATCAACACTTCTTTGCATTTTTCGCAGATAGTCACATCATTTGAATATTTCGTATTGCATTTCGGACACATTCTATTGCCTTCCATTCCAATTCCTCCCGGACGCTTCCTACTGTAATGCTTTCGCCCTTTCAAACTCCTCCGGCGTTACTCCTATAATACCACATGCCTCCGCCAAAGTAACCTTCAAATTGTCAATTACATGCTCCACGCTTTTGATGATACGTACCGCATCTCCTTTTTCCATTCCAAGCTCTTCCTGTTCTATCATCAATTCCTCAAATGCTTTACACATAGATATTTCCTCCTCTTCCATCTTGGTAATAATTGGTTTCAAATTCAGATTAACTGCAATTGCCATTTCTGTTTCCTGTTCCAAATGTTGAAATTCGTCACTCTGCAGCAATGCTCTTAGCTTCTTTCTATTATTTCTGCATTGAAGCGCCATGAAAAATTCTTTTAGATCCGTCCGGTAATCTTTGGGATCAACAAAATCCGCATCCACAACCTGTATCTTATAATCCTGAATAAACCGTTCTGCACATTCCGGCATTTCTGAATCTATCTCCAGCATTCCTTTCATTCTCTGCGGCGCCTGCCATTTTCCTTCACCCAAATATAAAACAATCGTGATCACAGGAATAAACCGTTCCCCTTTTTCCATTCTGCTTTTCTTTTCCGTATAACTCTGACCGTCTCCTCTGGAACGCTTATCTCTATTCCGTTCTCTGATCTGCTTCTCATATTCCCCGGCATCATAAAGCATGATCCTTTCCGGCATTCCGTAATCTATCCCCGTTTCCAATTCCATTCCATAACGCATTCTTGGATTTTCCTGCTCCATGAGAATATCCCTTACCTTTTCTCCCGTTGCGCTTGACAGCGCAGGATATCCTCCTCTAAGCCTTTTTAACATTTCCGGTTTCACGAAATCTTTTCCCTGATAAATGTGCACATTGATCAATTCGGCAAACCTCTCCTTGTTTGCCATAAACGGGCGCGTATATGTATCTTTTTTACCCATGTAACTCCCTTCCGGCTGTTTAAAAATAGAAACTTTCCTTCTGCATCCAGCCATCATTAAATTATTCTTTGTGAAATATGGCTGAAACGCCGGAACCGGACCTACCGGTATATCGTCCCCGAACGGGACTGAGATTTTCACATAAAGGCAATACGTATTTGCGATTGCTTCGATATACACATTATAAAAAAACCGTATGCCTTTTGTCAATATCTTAAAAATTTTAATTATGATTCTCAACCTAATACAATCCGGAAGCAACTGCACCCTTACCAAATCATTAGAAAATCCCGCCGGACACATCGCGCATGAAAAAAAGCAAAACCAATGCCGCGGCTCCCTACATCACACCTACGTCCGGAAAAGCCCGAAAAAAAGACCACCGCCTAAGCGATGGTCTCCTAAAATGCTGTTTGTTATTTGGAAAGGTATCCTAAATTAAACCAACTCAAGAACAACTTCCATTGCTGCGTCGCCCTTACGCTGACCGATCTTGATGATACGTGTGTAACCGCCTTTGCGGTCTGCATATTTAGGTGCGATCTCGTCAAATAATTTTGCAGGAAGGTCAACTTCTTTTGTGTTTCTCTTTCTGCCGGCTTTTTCTGTAGGCACTTCTGTTACAGGGTATAATACTCTTAACATCTGTCTTCTTGCATGCAGTCTGCTGGGCAGGTCTTTCTTGATCTCTTTTTCAACTTCGTCATATACGGTTACTTTCTTGCCGTCTACAACTTCTTTGACTCTCTTGCCGTCAGCATCTTTTCTTGCAACCTTAGCTGTAACTTTTACAGTTTCATAGTTGTCTTTTTCTTTTACAGCCAATGCGATTAAGCCTTCAGCAACCTTTCTGACTTCTTTCGCTCTCGCTTCAGTTGTAACGATCTTACCGTGATACAGTAAGTTTGTTACCTGATTTCTTAATAATGCTTTTCTCTGGCTGCTTGTTCTGCCAAGTTTTCTGTACTTTGCCATTTTAATAATCCTCCATTCATGGTTCCACCGGGCAACGCTCTTCGGTCTTAGATACCCAGCGGTTTTGTTGCCATTTATGAGTTCACACGCGGACGCTCTTTGGACTTACTCCGCATGTCAATCATCTGCTCTTTGGTTCTCTCTGCTTATTCCTCGCTGGAATTTAACTCAAGTCCCAATTCTTTTAATTTTGCCAAAACCTCTTCCAAAGACTTACGTCCTAAGTTACGTACCTTCATCATATCGTCGGAGGTCTTGTTTGTCAGCTCTTCTACCGTATTGATGCCCGCTCTCTTCAGGCAGTTGTAGGAACGAACGGATAATTCCAGTTCGTCAATACTCATTTCCAGTACTTTTTCCTTTTCGTCATCTTCTTTTTCGATCATGACTTCAGCGCTCTTTGCATTTTCAGACAGATCGATGAAGAGCTTCAGATGCTCGCTAAGCACCTTTGCCGCAAGGCTGACAGCCTCGTCAGGAGCTAAAGTACCGTTTGTATAAACATCTAATGTCAGTTTGTCAAAATCTGTAATCTGTCCTACACGGGTATTTTCTACAGTCAGATTTACTCTTTCAACAGGTGTATAGATAGAATCAACAGCGATCACACCGATGGGTAAGTCCTCATGTTTATTCTTATCTGCACTTACATAACCTCTGCCCTTTGTAATGGTAATTTCCATATACAGTTTGCAGTCCTTACCGCCGCTTAACGTAGCGATAACCTGATCCTTATTGATGATTTCAACCTCGGAATCAACCTGAATATCAGATGCTCTGACAACACCTTCGCCTTCATACTCGATGTATGCGGTTTTGGGCTCATTGGAGCTGCTGGAGTTCTTGATTGCAAGACTCTTTAAATTCATGATGATTTCCGTTACATCTTCCTTTACACCCGGAATGGAACTGAATTCATGCAATACGCCTTCGATCTTTACCTGACTGACTGCCGCACCCGGTAAAGAGGAGAGCATAATTCTTCTCAAAGAATTGCCAAGGGTAATACCATAGCCTCTCTCTAAAGGTTCAACAACGAATCTTCCATATTTCTTATCTTCTGAGATTTCTGCCACTTCAATATTAGGTCTCTCAAAATCAAACACTGCAATACCCTCCTTACAAACTGGTTATTATTTGGAGTACAACTCGACGATAAGCATCTCGTTTACCGGAACATCGATCTGTTCTCTTGTAGGAAGCGCTTTTACAGTTCCTTTCAAGCTTTCTAAATCCTGATCTAACCATTCGGGAACCAGTCTTCCGCCGGTTACTTCAACGATATCCTTATATCTCTGTAAGCTCTTAGATTTTTCTCTGACTTCGATTACATCACCGGCTTTTACCAGATAAGAAGGGATATTAACCGATTTGCCGTTTACCAGGATATGTTTGTGGTCAACAACCTGTCTTGCTTCTCTTCTTGTTCTTGCAAAACCAAGACGGAAAACTACGTTGTCCAATCTGGACTCCAACATCGTCATTAAGTTTTCACCGGTCATACCTTTCATTCTGTCGGCTTTCTCGTAATAATTTCTGAAAGGCTTCTCCAATACGCCGTAGATAAATTTCGCTTTCTGTTTTTCTCTTAACTGTAAACCATACTCGCTCATTTTCTTTCCGGCTCTTAAAGATTTACGGTTGGATTTCTTGTCATATCCTAAATAAGTGGGGTCTAAATCAAGAGATCTGCATCTCTTTAAAACAGGGACTCTGTTTACTGCCATTTTTCTTTTCCTCCTACTATTGTTTACAGTGCGTTACGCACTTTCTTCCAACATGCTTTTTATCATATTAAAAATCAATACACAAATTATACGCGGCGGCGTTTGGGCGGGCGGCATCCGTTGTGAGGTACGGGGGTTACGTCTCTGATGCTGGTAACCTCCAGACCGCAAGCCTGAAGCGCGCGGATTGCTGCTTCACGTCCTGATCCGGGTCCTTTTACAAATACGTCTACTGTCTTTAATCCATGTACTAATGCTGCCTTTGTCGCAGTCTCCGCTGCCATCTGTGCTGCATATGGAGTAGATTTCCTTGAACCTCTAAAACCAAGACCACCGGCACTTGCCCAGCTTAAAGCGTTGCCTTCAGTATCCGTTAATGTAACGATTGTGTTATTAAAGGAAGACTGAATATGTGCCTGTCCGCGTTCAACGTTTTTCTTAACACGCTTTTTTGTAACTTTTTTAGCTGCTACTTTTTTAGCCATTTTTAAACTAACCTACTTTCTTCAATATGCTTTGATTATTTTTTCTTATTTGCTACGGTTCTCTTGGGACCTTTTCTGGTTCTTGCGTTTGTCTTTGTCTTCTGACCGCGAACCGGAAGTCCTTTTCTGTGACGGATTCCTCTATAGCATCCGATTTCCTGTAATCTCTTGATGTTGAGAGCGATCTCTCTTCTCAAATCACCTTCCACAACCTGCGTTGCGTCGATTACTTCGCTGATTCTCTTAACTTCTTCGTCCGTTAAATCCCTGCAACGCGTGTCGGGATTTACTTTTGCTTCTGTTAAAATGCGGTTGGAACTTGCTCTGCCAATTCCGTAGATATAAGTAAGACCGATTTCAACACGTTTGTCTCTTGGTAAGTCAACACCTGCAATACGAGCCATTTTAAAAATTCCTCCATTTGTTTAAATAGTTACTAATTGATTGGGGGATAGGACTATCCCCAACCGGGCATCTGCCCGATCTTTCCGATACTAAAGATTGTCTTCTCGGTATCAATAAGTAATCTCCCGTAGGCTCATCTACGTTCAATTATCTTAAACGGCACACTCCGATGACGGCGGAATATGCCTCAGCCGCTTTTCGATCCGATAAAGCTTCCACATCCGGTCTGTTAATTGTGGATTATCCCTGTACCTGTTTGTGCTTGGGATTCTCACAGATTACTCTGATTTTCCCTTTTCTTTTAATTACTTTGCATTTTTCGCAAATTGGTTTTACTGATGATCTAACTTTCACGTTAAACCCTCCTTTCACAAAAAGACCGTTTTACATTATAGCATAAGGGTATTTTAATTGCAATCCCCTTTCTGCATTCTGTTTACAACTTTTTCAAGCCGCCGCCGGCATTTTCGCACCGCTGTTATTTAGTCTCTCTTATTTATCTCTCCAGATGATTCTTCCTTTGGAAAGATCATAAGGGGACAGCTCCAGGGTTACCTTATCGCCGGGCAGGATACGGATAAAATTCTGTCTCAGCTTTCCGCTGATATGGGCTAACACCCTGTGTCCGTTTTCCAGTTCTACCTGAAACATGGTATTGGGCAGCTTTTCAACTACTGTTCCTTCAATTTCGATTACATCTGCTTTTGACATATCATACCTCCGTCTTATCGACATGCGTTTTATACAGTTTCATGATTCGCTTGATCTGTGTGTCGGAAACCTTTTCGCCCGCTAAAAGCTTTTGTCCGGTTTCCCCGGTGTCAAATCGTTTATTGACCGCAACGTGCTTTCGCGACTTTTTTTTCGGTTTCTCCAAAAGCTTCAGACGTCCGTCACACAAATATACATATTCAGCATCTTCCTTTACAATGACATAGGCGCTTCCTTTATCGTGCCCCGCCATTGATACCGCAATATTTCCGATCATCTTATTTCCTCTATATCAGTGTCAGGATTTCCGGCTCGCCCTCAGGCGTGATCAAAATGGTATTTTCATAATGAGCCGACAGGCTTCCGTCCGCCGAGACGACCGTCCAGTCATCGTCCAGCCATTCCACATCCCCGGTGCCGATATTGATCATGGGTTCAATGGCGAATGTCATGCCGGCGCAGAGCTTCAATCCTTTTCTTTTCTGGGCAAAGTTGGGGATCTGCGGATCTTCATGCAGCCTTGTGCCGATCCCGTGTCCCACCAGGTCTCTGACAATTCCGTAGCCGAACTGACTGATATAAGCGTCAATCGCATTGGAGATATCAAATAAATGATTTCCATCTTTTGCCATTTTTATTCCTTCAAAAAAGCTTTGCTTCGTCCGTTCGATCAAAAGCTGCGCTTCTTCGGTAATCTCTCCGACGCCAAAGGTTCTCGCCATATCCGAATGGAACCCTTTGTAAATCAGTCCCGCATCCAGACTGACGATATCGCCCTCCTGCAAAATCCGGTCCGCCCTGGGTATGCCGTGTACGACTTCGTCGTTTACCGACACGCAGATCGATGCGGGGTAGCCCTGATAGTGCAGGAAATTGGGCACGCACCCATGTCCTCTTATCAGCTTATCTCCCAGATTATTGATGTCCATTGTGGACATCCCCGGCTTAATGGACAATTCCATCTGATAAAATACATCCGCGAGCCTTTTGCAGGATTCTCTCATTAAGTCAATTTCCCTTGCAGATTTAATTGAAACAGCCATTTCTTATTCTCCTAAAATGTCCACGATCGCAGCAAATACATCGCTCATATCCACTGTGCCGTCCACACTCTTAAGCACGCCCCTGCTCTCATAAAACTCGATCAAAGGCTGCGTCTGTTCATGATATACGTTTAAGCGGTTCTTCACTGTTTCCGGCTTATCGTCGTCTCTTAAAATCAGCTCTTTCCCGCATCTGTCGCAAATTCCTTCCTGTTTGGGAGGAACATGTTCTATATGATATGTGGCGCCGCAGGCAAGGCAGGCTCTTCTTCCGCCCATTCTTCTGATGATATTTTCATCCGGCACATCCACATTGATTGCATAGTCGATTTTGTCGCCCAGCTTATCCAGTGCTTCTTCCAGTACGTTTGCCTGAGGAATGGTCCTCGGGAAACCGTCCAGTACATATCCGTTTTTGCAGTCGTCCTGTGCGACGCGGTCCAGCAAAATTTTAACGGTAAGCTCGTCAGGCACCAAAAGCCCCTGATCCATATATTTTTTTGCTTCCGTTCCAAGCTCCGTGCCGTTTTTGATATTTGCTCTGAAAATATCTCCTGTGGAAATATGGGGAACGCCGTATTTGTCGGCGATCATTTTAGCCTGTGTGCCTTTTCCCGCTCCGGGAGCACCCAACATAATAATTTTCATAATAAACCTCCGAGCGTATATGCAATTCATGGGACAAAGCGGAATCCGCCTGTCCCAGAATGTACATGTTTTTAAATTCTAGTCATTTAAAAAACCTTTATAGTTTCTTACCAGCAATAAGGACTCAATCTGTTTTACCGTCTCAAGGATAACGCTGACGATAATGATCAGACTCGTTCCGCCAAAGGAAACGTTAGCGCCGAACACGCCGTTAAAGAAGTACGGGATTACCGCAACTATAATCAGTCCGCATGCTCCGATAAAAATAATATATTTCAGAATTTTGTTTAAATATTCCGTCGTGGGCTTGCCGGGTCTTACGCCCGGGATAAAACCGCCCTGCTTTTTGATGTTATTGGATACATCCAGGGGATTAAAGGTAAGCGATGTATAGAAGTAAGCAAAAAATACAACTAAAACCACATATACCAAAAGCCCGATCGAATATTGCGGCATACTTGGTTTACACCAGTTACTGGAGTCCAACCCTTTTAAAATTTCTGCCCAGACGCCGGTTCCCTTATATCCTAACAACTGACAGACTACAATGGGAAATTCCATCAGTGAGGAAGCGAAGATAATCGGAATAACGCCCGCAGTATTGACTTTCAGAGGAATGTTCTGGCTCTGTCCGCCTACGCTGCGCCTGCCCTGGATCTTCTTGGCATACTGTACGGGAATATTCCGCACGCCGTCATTTAAAATAACTACAATGACAACCATCGCCAAAACGATTGCAAGAATAACAACTGCCGCAACCACGCCGAGAGCGATCGTATCCGCTCCTTTGACAAACTGATCGTACAGGTTCTGGAAATCATGAGGGATTCTGGAAATAATGTTGATCACCAATACGATTGAAATACCGTTTCCGACTCCCTTTTCCGTGATTCTCTCGCCGACCCACATCAAAAACGCGCTGCCGGCTGTCAAAGCAGCGATAACAACGATATAATCCACAGCAATGATATCGCCTGCCAACAGTCCCTGATTACCAAAACCGATCGCGATTGCCGCGGACTCGATTAACGCAAGTCCCACCGTCACATAACGGGTAATCGCCGCAATTTTCTTACGACCGTCTTCGCCGTCTCTTTGCATCTCCTCCAGCTTCGGAATCGCAATGGTCAGAAGCTGCATAATAATGGAAGATGTAATATACGGCGTAATATTCAGTGCAAGCACTGACATATTCAGGAATGAACCACCTGTAAATGCGTCAAAAAAGCCGAACGTTCCCGCGGTCTGCTGTTCAAACCACTGGGAGAAAAACTCCCTGTTTACACCCGGCACGGGAAGCTGGCACCCGATACGGATGACAACCATCATTGCCAATGTAAACAAGAGCCTGTTTCTGACCTCTTTCACTTTAAAGGCATTTTTTAAGGTTTCTAACATTAGATCACCTCTGCTGTTCCACCAACTGCTTCAATTTTTTCTTTTGCGGATGCGCTGAAAGCATCAACCTTAACTGTAAGCTTTTTGGTAAGTTCTCCGTTTCCGAGGATCTTTACGCCGTCTCTGGGGTTTTTGATAACGCCTGCGTTTAATAATGCTTCCACATCTACGGTAGCGCCGTCGTCAAATCTCTCCAATGCTGTTACGTTAATGCCAACGATTTCTTTTGAGTTTCTGTTCTTGAATCCTCTCTTGGGAATTCGTCTGTATAAAGGCATCTGTCCGCCTTCAAAGCCAACTCTGGGTGCTCCGGAACGAGCCTTCTGTCCCTTGTGACCTTTACCGGCTGTTTTGCCGTTACCTGATCCGTGTCCACGGCCTCTTCTAAAATTATCACTGTGTTTAGAACCTTCCGCAGGTCTTAAATTTGATAATTCCATGATCACACCTCCTTAACCTGATTATGCTTCTTCAACTTTAACTAAATGTTTCACCTGGTTGATCATGCCTCTGGTCGCATCATTATCAGGTAATTCTACAGTCTTGTTTAACTTTCTCAAGCCCATCGCCTCAACGGTCGCTCTGTGCTTGGGAATAGCTCCGATCGTAGATTTTACTAAAGTTACTTTTACTTTCTTATCTGCCATTTTTACTTCCTCCTTAAGCCATGATATCGCTTACAGCTTTACCGCGGTTCTTCGCTACTTCTTCAGGAGTCTTCAACTGGCTTAATCCTTCAATTGTCGCAAGAACGACGTTCTGCTTATTGTTGGAACCCAAAGATTTTGTACGGATGTTTTTGATGCCTGCAAGCTCGCATACGTTACGTGCAGGACCGCCGGCGATAACACCGGTACCTTCGGGAGCTCTCTTCAAAAGTACGCTTGCGCTTCCGAATTTTCCGTAAATATCATGTGTAATACTGTTGTTTTCATCTAACGCAACGCTGACAAGTCTCTTGGTAGCATCTTCTTTACCTTTACGGATTGCTTCCGGAATTTCAGTAGCTTTTCCAAGACCTGCGCCTACATGACCGTTACCGTCGCCTACAACAACCAGCGCGGTAAAACGCATGTTACGACCGCCCTTAACAACCTTTGTTACACGTTTAATGGAAACGACTTTTTCGGTAAGTTCCATATTACTTGTATCTATGATTGAACGTTTCATGTTGTCTTTTCTCCCTTCCTAAAATTCCAAGCCGGCTTCTCTTGCCGCTTCTGCCAATGCTGCAATCTTACCCTGATATATAAAACCGCCTCTGTCAAATACTACGGTCTTAATACCCTTGTCTAACGCTTTCTTTGCAATAACAGTTCCCAAATATGCCGCCGCTTCAACGTCATTGGTTTTCTTTAATTCAGCCTTTACGTCTTTTTCAAGAGTAGAAGCCGCTACCAAGGTGTTACCAACGGTGTCGTCGATAATTTGAGCATACATATGATTATTGCTTCTGAACACGGCAAGACGGGGTCTTTCCGGTGTGCCGCTTAAAGAATTACGCAGTCTGTAATGTTTTTTCATGCGAATTTTCTGTCTTGATTCTTTATTAACCATTTTTACACTCTCCTTATCTATTTCTTACCAGTCTTACCAACTTTACGTCTGATCACTTCATCAGCATACTTGATACCCTTGCCCTTATAAGGTTCAGGTCTTCTCTTGTCTCTGATTTCAGCCGCAAATTGACCGACTTTTTCTTTGTCAATACCCTTAACAATGATGATGTTCTGTCCGTCCAGAACCGTCTCGATGCCTTCGGGATCTGTCATTTCAACCGGATGAGAGTAACCTAAGTTTAACGTTAATGTCTTACCCTGTTTGGATGCCCTGTAACCTACGCCGTTTACTTCGAGCTTCTTCTCGTAGCCTTCGGTTACGCCGACAACCATGTTGTGGATCAGTGTTCTTGTCAGACCGTGCAGGGATTTCATTTTCTTTAAATCGTTGGGTCTGGTAACAACAACCTGCTCGCCTTCTTTTTTGATTTCCATCTCAGAAGGTAACACTCTTTCAAGCGTACCTTTTGGACCTTTTACAGTCACTTTATTATTTTCTGCAATTTCTACAGTTACGCCTGCAGGAATCGCGATTGGCATTCTTCCTATACGTGACATGCCCGTACCTCCTATTTTTTGAAATAATTGCAAGTAAGTTTATAAGGAAGTTCGGTTCACTAGGCTCGTAAAAAACCTCGCCAAGTTCCTCCGAACAACCTTCGCACTAAACTCGTGAGAAAACCTCGTTAAGTGCTCTAGGCTTACCATACAAACGCCAGAACTTCGCCGCCTACCTGAAGCTCTCTTGCTTTCTTGTCAGTTACAACGCCCTGGTTTGTGGAAATGATAGCAATTCCGAGTCCGCCTAATACTTTAGGAAGGTCTTCTTTGCCGGCATATACACGTAAACCGGGTTTGGAAATTCTCTTAATGCCGGAGATGATCTTTTCATTCTTGTCCGCGCCGTATTTTAAGGTAATGCGGATTGTCTTGAAATTACCGTCTTCGATCAAATCATATTTTCTGATATATCCTTCGTCTACTAAGATGTCTGCGATCGCAAGTTTCATCTTGGAAGAAGGTACATCTACCGTATCATGTTTTGCAGTATTCGCGTTACGGATTCTTGTAAGCATATCTGCAATTGGATCACTCATTGCCATTGTATGTTGCCTCCTTTTCTCTTTTTACCAGCTAGCTTTCTTAACGCCTGGAATTTGTCCTTTGTATGCTAACTCGCGGAAGCAAACTCTACAAATACCATATTTTCTTAAGTATGCATGTGGACGACCACAGATTCTGCAGCGGGTGTATTCTCTTGTGGAGAATTTAGCAGGACGCTGCTGTTTAATCTTCATTGCTTTCTTAGCCATGCGAATTTACCTCCTTTTATTTTGCAAACGGCATATTGAATAATGTCAATAACTCACGAGCTTCTTCATCGGTCTTGGCGGTTGTTACGAAAATAACGTCCATACCTCTTACCTTATCAACCTTATCGTATTCGATTTCAGGGAAGATGATCTGCTCTTTGATACCAAGCGCATAGTTGCCTCTGCCGTCGAACGCGTTGGGATTTACACCTCTAAAGTCACGTACACGGGGTAATGCAAGGTTTACCAAACGATCCAGGAACTCATACATTTTCTCTCCGCGCAGCGTTACCTTACATCCGATTGCCTGACCTTCTCTTAATTTGAAGTTAGCAACACTCTTTTTTGCTTTTGTCGTGATAACTTTCTGACCAGAGATAGTCTCTAAGTCTTTTACTGCCGATTCCAAAGCTTTTGCGTTATCTTTTGCTTCGCCTACGCCCATGTTGATAACGATTTTATCAAGCTTCGGTACTTCCATGATATTTTTATATCCGAACTTTTTGATCATAGCGTCTACGATCTCGTCTTTATATAAATCTTTCAGTCTGCTCACAGATTCGTCCTCCTCTCCTATTTAGCTTCTTTTTCTTTGATGACTTCACCTGTGGATTTTGCATAACGTACTTTCTTTCCGTCGTCTACTTTAAAGCCTACTCTGGTAGCTTTTCCGTTTACAACGAGCATTACGTTAGACGCATCGATAGGTGCTTCCATTTCAATTCTGCCGCCATTCTGGTTTGCAGTCGAAGGTTTCATATGCTTTGTTACCATGTTGACGCCTTCTACAACGACTTTGTTGTTTTTGGGATCTACGGAAACAACTTTACCTTCTTTGTCTTTGTTCTTGCCGGCGATAACTTTTACGATGTCGCCTTTTTTTATCTTTAACATACGGCACCTCCTATAATACTTCGGGAGCTAAGGAAACAATTTTCATAAACTGTTTGTCACGAAGCTCTCTTGCTACTGGTCCAAAAATACGGGTTCCTCTGGGAGTTTTGTCGTCTTTAATAATGACCGCAGCATTTTCATCAAATCTGATATAAGAACCGTCTTTACGACGAGCGCCTTTTACGGAACGAACTACGACAGCTTTCACTACATCGCCTTTTTTTACAACGCCGCCTGGTGTTGCATCTTTAACAGTAGCAACGATCACATCACCAATGCTGGCATATCTTCTTGTTGATCCACCCATAACACGGATGCAAAGTAATTCTTTTGCGCCGGTGTTATCAGCAACTTTCAGTCTGCTTTCCTGTTGAATCATGCCAATTCTCCTTCCTGAATGCTTATTTAGCTCTTTCTACGATTTCGACAAGTCTCCATCTTTTATCCTTGGATAACGGTCTTGTCTCCATTACTTTAACGGTATCGCCGATGTTGCAATCGTTATTCTCGTCATGAGCTTTCAATTTGTAAGTTCTTTTTACGATCTTTTTGTAGAGCGGATGTTTTACATGGTCTTCTACAGCAACAACGATTGTTTTCTGCATTTTATTGCTTACGACCTTACCGGTACGTGTTTTTCTTAAATTTCTTTCTTCCACGATCTATTCTCCTTCCTGTCGAGAATTATTCTGCAACTTTAGTTTTCTGCGTAATAACCGTCTGAATTCTGGCGATGTTCTTGCGAACCTCTTTGATTCTGCTGGTATTGTCTAACTGATTCGTTGCATTTTGGAATCTCAAATTGAAAAGTTCTTTTTTAGCAGCTACTAACTCATCTGCTAACTCTGCAGCTGATTTTGCCTGTAAATCTTCTACATATTTATTAGTTTTCATTTGATACACCGCCTTCCAAGTCTGCTTTAGAAACGATTTTACATTTACAAGGAAGTTTATGTGTTGCAAGACGTAACGCTTCTTTTGCGACCTCTTCCGGTACGCCGGCGATCTCAAACATTACGCGTCCTGGCTTCACAACCGCTACCCAGTATTCAAGAGTACCTTTACCGGAACCCATACGTGTTTCTGCTGGTTTGTTAGTTACTGGTTTATCCGGGAAAATCTTAATCCATACGCGACCGCCACGTTTGATATAACGGGTCATGGCAACACGGGCTGCCTCGATCTGATTGGATTTGATCCAGCATGGCTCCAAAGCCACGATACCATATTCGCCGTAAGTAATGGTATTACCCTTTGTACATTTTCCCGCCATCGTACCGCGGAACTGTTTACGACGTTTTACTCTTTTCGGCATTAACATTATTTATCGCTCCCTTCCTGATTTCCTTTAGTAGGAAGTACTTCGCCCTTGTAGATCCATACCTTTACGCCGACTTTGCCGTAGGTTGTATCTGCTTCTGCGAAACCATAGTCAATATCTGCTCTTAATGTCTGAAGCGGGATTGTACCCTCGCTGTAAAACTCTGTACGAGCCATATCAGCGCCGCCAAGACGTCCGCTGACGCTTGCTTTGATACCAAGAGCGCCGCTCTTCATCGTTCTTCCCATACAGGATTTCATTGCACGTCTGAAGGATACACGGTTCTCCAGCTGTCCCGCAATGTTTTCCGCAACAAGCTGTGCGTCTCTGTCGGGTTTCTTGATCTCTTTGATATCTACCAGAACTTTCTTGTCTGTCAGCTTGGAAAGCTCTTTCTTTGTTACTTCGATCTCCGCACCGCCTTTTCCGATAACAACGCCCGGTTTAGCTGTATAGAGGATCACTTTCACTCTGTCAGATGCTCTTTCGATCTCGATCTTGGAAACACCTGCGCTGTATAATTTTTTCTTAAGGTATTTTCTGATGTTGTAATCTTCTACTAAGTAATCAGCGAACTCAGTATCAGCATACCATCTGGAATCCCAATCTTTAATAACGCCGACTCTTAAGCCGTGAGGATTAACTTTCTGTCCCATGCTCTTTCCTCCTATCTTTCATCAAGCACGATTGTGATGTGACTTGTTCTCTTTAAGATTCTGTAAGCTCTGCCCTGTGCTCTGGGCTGTACACGTTTCATGGTAGGCCCCTGATTTGCGTAGCACTCTGCGATATAAAGCTTATCAGCGCTCATGTGGTTGTTGTTTTCTGCGTTAGCGATTGCAGATTCTAATAATTTTTTAACGACGCTGGATGCGTATCTCGGATTGTAAGCCAAGATACCCAGTGCAGTTTCAACATCTTTGCCTCTGATGGCATCTAATACAAAACAAGCTTTCTGTACAGGAACCCTTGCGTAAGAGATCTTAGCGCTGGGTCTTGTATCCTTGTTACTATTTCTTTCCCTTTTGATCTGGGATCTATGTCCTTTAGCCATGGATGAAACCTCCTTTCAAATTATCTAACTCTTGATTTCTTTTCGTCTTTTCCATGTCCTCTATAGGTTCTGGTTGCTACGAACTCGCCGAGCTTGTGACCAACCATATCCTCTGTAACATATACAGGCACATGCTTTCTTCCGTCATGGACAGCAAAGGTGTGTCCAACGAAGGAAGGGAAGATTGTGGAACGACGGGACCAGGTTTTGATAACTTGTTTCTGTCCTGCTTCATTCATAGCATCTACTTTTTTCAGTAAGCTTGCGTCTGCAAATGGTCCTTTTTTCAGTGATCTAGCCATTGTGATTCCTCCTTATCCTACTTAATAGCTCTACCGTCTCTACGTCTTACGATCAACTTGTTGGATTGTTTCTTTTTCTTACGTGTCTTAAGACCCAGAGCAGGTTTACCCCAAGGTGTGCACGGACCGGGACGACCGATACCGGTCTTTCCTTCACCACCGCCGTGCGGATGGTCGTTAGGGTTCATAACGGAACCACGAACTGTAGGGCGGATACCCATATGGCGTTTACGTCCTGCTTTACCGATTTTAACAAGGTTGTGATCGCCGTTGCCGACAACGCCGATTGTCGCGCGGCATACGATAGGCACCATTCTCATCTCGCCGGAAGGCAGACGAAGCGTTGCGTATTTTCCTTCTTTTGCCATTAACTGTGCGCTGTTGCCTGCGGAACGAACCATCTGTCCGCCCTTGCCGGGATACAGCTCAATGTTGTGTACCTGAGTACCGACAGGAATTGCGGATAAGGGCAGGCAGTTACCAACCTTTACTTCCGCATGCTCGCCGTTCATAACGGTCATGCCGTCTTTTAATCCTTCGGGAGCAAGGATATAGGATTTCTCGCCGTCAGCATAGCAGATCAATGCGATATTTGCGGATCTGTTGGGATCGTATTCGATACCGATTACCTTTGCGGGAATCCCTTCTTTATTTCTCTTGAAATCTACAAGTCTGTATTTTCTTCTGTTTCCGCCTCCGCGGTGTCTTACGGTAATTTTGCCCTGATTGTTACGTCCGGCATTCTTGCTTAAGGAAACGCAGAGAGATTTTTCGGGAGTCGACTTCGTGATCTCGGAAAAATCAGAACCGGTCATATTTCTTCTGGACGGTGTATATGGGTTATATGTCTTAATTCCCATGGTTGTTTCTCCTTTCAATTACATTTATCATCACGCTTGTGTGCGTATGGTCGGATATCCTACAGACCTGCGAAGATCTCGATATCCTTGCTGTCCTCTGTCAACCAAACGATTGCCTTTTTGGTCTTTGCGGTCTTTCCTACTGTCATGCCGCGTCTTTTCTTCTTGCCTTCACAGTTCATTGTGTTGACCTTAGCCACTTTCGTGCCTTCAAACATCTTTTCAACAGCTTCTTTAATCATAGATTTATTTGCTTCCGGATGAACCAGGAATGTGTATTTCTTGTCTCCCATGCCGGACATACTCTTTTCGGTAATAACCGGTTTCAGGATGACGTCATAATACTGAATTGCTGCCATTATGCATACACCTCCTCAAGTTTTGCAACAGAGTCCTTGGTCAGGACAATCTTCTTTGCTTTCATAACGTCATATACGTTAATGGTGTTTGTCAGAGTCGTGTTGATCTTGTCTAAGTTTCTTGCGGACATAACCGTGTTCTTGTCATTGTCTGCAAGTACAACCAAGCCGTTCTCAACCTGCAAGTTATCCATGACGTTTTTGAACGCTTTCGTCTTAATCTCGTCAAATTTCAATTCATCGACTACGACCAGGTTTCCGTCCTGCACCTTGCTTGTCAAAGCGGATTTCAATGCAGCCTGTTTTTCCTTCTTGTTTAATTTGATCGTATAATCTCTGGGTGTGGGAGCGAATACAACGCCGCCTCCTGTCCACTGGGGAGATCTTGTTGAACCCTGTCTTGCATGACCGGTTCCTTTCTGTCTCCAAGGTTTTCTTCCGCCGCCGGAAACTTCGGAACGGGTTTTTGCCTTCTGTGTTCCCTGACGTTTGTTGGCAAGCTGTGCAACGACCGCCATGTGTACCAGGTGTTCGTTGATCTCAACACCGAATACCGCATCGTTTAAGTCCATTTTGCCGACTTCCTTGCCTTCCATATTATAAACAGATACGTTTGCCATCTGAATGATCCTCCTTTCGTCCTAATTAAGCTTCAGCCTTAACGGTTTCTTTGATTGTTACCAATGCTTTTTTAGGTCCCGGTACTGCGCCTTTGATCAAAAGCAAATTCTTATCAGCATCCACTCTTACAACCTGAAGATTCTGGATTGTCACTTTCTTGCATCCCATATGTCCGGGCATTCCTTTTCCTTTGAATACCTTGGAAGGGGAAGAACAAGCGCCGTTGGAACCCTGATGACGGTGGAATTTGGAACCGTGCGCCATAGGTCCTCTGTGCTGACCAAATCTCTTGATCGCGCCCTGGAAGCCTTTACCTTTGGAAATCGCGCTTGCGTCTACCTTGTCGCCCGCTTCAAAGATGTCGGCTTTGATTTCTGCGCCGAGTGTGTAATCTTCCGTGTTTTCAAACTTAAACTCTCTCACATATCTCTTTGCGGATACGCCAGCCTTGTCAAAGTGACCTTTTAAAGGCTTGTTTACGCCGTGTCTGTGAGCGATTTCTTTCTTTCCCGCTTTGTCTTTGTTGACGATCTTTTCTTTCTTGTCAACAAATCCGACCTGTACTGCATTGTAGCCGTCGTTATCAACTGTTTTGATCTGGGTTACAACACAAGGTCCTGCCTGAAGAACGGTTACGGGAATTAAAGCGCCGTCTTCATCGAAGATTTGAGTCATTCCGACTTTTGTTGCTAAAATAGCTTTCTTCATTCTGTTACCTCCTTGTTTCTACAGCGGAACGGGTCGTCGGTCTCCCTCGCCGTTCATACTAGATCCAGGTACATATAAGTGGAACATTTCGTTGCTTCTATATAAACCTAATTTCAGGATCTAATCTGTTACTTTGAAAAATTATTTCATTTTGATGCCGATGAAAACACCAGCGGGCATCTCAAGTCTCTGTAACGCATCTACGGTCTTCTGTGTAGGTGCCATTACGTCGATCAGTCTCTTGTGGGTTCTCTGCTCGAACTGCTCACGGGAATCTTTGTACTTGTGAGTCGCTCTTAAGATCGTAACAACTTCCTTTTTGGTAGGAAGCGGTACAGGTCCGCTCACCTGAGATCCGTTCTTTTTGACTGTTTCGATGATTTTTTTTGCCGATGCATCAACTAACTGATGATCGTAGGCTTTCAATGTAATTCTCATTACCTGTTGATTTGCCATAAAAAAAGTCGCCTCCTTTTCGCACTTTTGTTTCTTAAGTACGACAAGCGGTGACTGTACACTCTCCCGTGTGTGTCCTAAAGACTTTCACACGTCGTTTCTATCTTCCCGATAGACATTTATGTTTGTACAGTGACTTGTCGTCAGTTTCCTAACTTGACATTCGCTCCACGGAAAACCTGCAACGATGTGCAGCAACCTCACGCTTCATCGCTATCATGCCACAGCAATTGCTAGTATAAACGAAAAAAAGGAGCTTTGCAAGCCCCTTTTTTCAAACTTCGTAAATTTTTTGTTCTTTTTTTAATACAATCCGGTTTTATTTTGCCCTGCACTGGGCTTTTACCGCATCAAACTCGTCCACCATTTCCTGTGTCGGCGCCGCGGTCAGCAGGCTGACGATCACGTTTACGACAATTGCCACGATAAACGCCGGGAGCAGCTCGTAAATATTCCAGATGCCGCCCATGGGTCTTACCAGAAACTTCCATATAAATACCATGGCGCCTCCGGTAAACATTCCTGTAAGCGCGCCCCATTTATTGGAACGCTTCCAGAATAACGCAAGCAGCATAACCGGTCCGAACGCCGCGCCGAAGCCCGCCCAGGCAAAGGAGACGATCTCAAATACAGAGCTGTTCGGATCTCTCGCAATAAAAACCGCCACAAGAGAAATAACGACTACGGTAACGCGTGCAATGATCATGGAAGCCTTTTCCGATAAATTCTTAAAGAGGACTTCTTTTATAATATTCTGCGAAACGCTGGAGGAAGCCGCAAGCAACTGCGAGTCCGCCGTGGACATGGTAGCCGCAAGGATACCCGCAAGGATAATTCCCGCCAACAGCGCCGCAAGAACGCCGTGCTGGCTGATCAGCGTCGCGATCGCCACAACAATCGTCTCCGGATCTTCCAACGTTGCAATCGCTCCGCCCTTGCTCATGGCGTTGCCCACAATACCGATCAGGATTGCAACGCCTAAGGAAATCACTACCCATACCGTCGCAACGCGGCGGGATAATTTTAATTTATCGGGATCTTCAATCGCCATAAAGCGGAGAAGCACATGGGGCATACCGAAATACCCCAGCCCCCACGCCAAAGTTGACACAATCGTAAGGGGACTGTATTCTACCGCGGCGCCTGCAGCCGCATCGTGCATTGCAGTCAGGCTGAAATACCCCGCCATGCTCTGCGCGTTGGCGCTGACGCTTTCAATGCCGCCCGCCGTCACAACGCCAAAGCCCAGCACCGATACGATCGCAATCGTCATAACGATACTCTGCATAAAGTCCGTGGTGCTCGCCGCAAGAAAGCCGCCGAGAGTCGTATATCCCACAATGACAATCGCGCTGATTACCATCGCCCAAAAGTAATTTACGCCAAACAGACTGGCGAACAATTTGCCGCACGCCGCAAAGCCCGACGCCGTATAGGGCACGAAGAAAATAATGATGATTACCGCCGCAATGACGGAAAGGATTTTCTTATCGTCTCTGTACCGATTGGAAAAGAATACCGGAAGCGTCGTGGAATTGTTGCAGGCAACCGTGTATTTACGGAGCCTTTTTGCTACGATCAGCCAGTTTACCCATGTTCCGATCGCAAGTCCCGCAGCTGTCCAGAATGCGTCCGCAAGCCCCGTCGCATAAGCCACGCCGGGCAGCCCCATCAAAAGCCAGCTGCTCATGTCGGACGCTTCCGCGCTCATTGCCGTCACGAAAGGTCCCAGCTTCCTGCCTCCCAGGTAGAAATCATCTGTCGTTTTGTTCTTTTTGGAAAACGAAAACCCCACCCAGATCGTCAAAGCCAAATAGAGTACAATCGCAATCAAAATGCAGATATTGGATGTTGTCATATGTATTTACTCCTCTCCCTCTTATCTGTATCTAAAACCTTCCCGCAGCCCGTCAGATGTCCGCCGCGCTGCCGATGATGCCGAGTATCAGGACTCCGAAATAACACAAACCGAATACCAGACCGATAATACCGCAGATCAGACCGGCAATGGAAAGCGAAGGCATCCTCCCGCCGTTCTGACTTTTGGAAATGCAGGCGAGCACAATCGCCGCAATCCCGAAAACAACGCCCCCGATTCCGTAACAACAGCAGGTCATGATCGCCAGAATGCCGCAGACCAGCGAAGCAATCGCCCATCCGTCCGATGTGCCTCCCTCTCCGGGTTTTGCATAAATGTCGTCCGGCTGGTACGGCTGTTGGGGCTGTTGGTAATAATAGTTCTGTCCGTTCGGATTATATTGCATATTAGGATCATACTGTCCGTTGGGATCGTATGATCCGTTGGAATTTTCATTCATCATATTATTATCCATTTTTCATTCCCCCCTCTTCGTTTTTATGAAACATCGTCTTTTACAGACCAATTAAAAAATATTATACACAGTATTTCCCTATAATTCAACTTTCTTTTTTGACTAATGGGGAAAAATATTGTACATTGTATATGCGTTATCCTTAAAATAAATCAGACGTCCGGAGAGGTTATCATGTATTACCATGTTCACATTACCAAAAAACAATTTATCGCACTGAGTATTTTTGTCTTCTTCGTGCCGGCTTTGGGTTTTCTGTATCTCTCCGCCTCAGACCGGTTCCCCGCCTTTTTCCCGCCCTGCGGGTTAAAGACCTTCTTCCACCTTTACTGCCCCGGCTGCGGCGGCACCCATGCTTTGGAGGAGCTGTTGCGCCTCCATCCGGTCAGGTCCTTTCTTTATAATCCCCTGGTATTATATATGACGGTTTGTCTGATCTATTATTATGTCAAATTTGTCGTTCAATTGGTCAAACAGCATGGAAACGCCTTTTTCTCCATTTATCTCGGGTTTTTATGGGCTTTCCTTATTATAATGGTTTTGTTTTGCATCATCCGCAATATTTTGCTGGTGCGATACGGAGTGGATTATCTCGGCGAGCTCGCCGCTTATTGGTAAAACGATTTTGGAGGTATATTTATGTGGATTGCAGATCAGTGGAAGGATTATGAAGTGATTGACACCTGTTCCGGTGAAAAATGCGAAAGATGGGGAGACTATATTCTGGTCCGTCCGGACCCTCAGGTCATCTGGGACACCGGGCACGAACACCCCGCATGGAAACAAAAAAACGGGCATTACCACCGCAGCAACAAGGGTGGCGGAGAATGGGAGTTTCGCAGCCTTCCCAAAGAATGGACCATTCAGTACCGCGACCTGACCTTTCATTTAAAGCCCTTCAGCTTTAAACATACGGGACTTTTCCCCGAACAGGCGGTCAACTGGGACTGGTGCGCCGAAAAGATCAGACAGGCGCGCCGCCCCGTTAAGATCCTGAATCTCTTCGCCTATACCGGAGGCGCTACCGTATCCGCGGCAAAAGCAGGCGCCGCCGTCACCCATGTGGACGCTTCTAAAGGTATGGTCGGCTGGGCAAAGGAAAACGCCGCCTCCAGCGGTCTTGCCGACGCGCCCATCCGTTGGCTGGTAGACGACTGCGTCAAATTTGTGGAACGGGAAATCCGGCGCGGCAACACCTACGACGGCATAATTATGGATCCTCCGTCTTACGGCAGAGGTCCCAAGGGGGAAATCTGGAAGATCGAAGAGTCCGTTTATCCCTTTCTCAAACTTACGGCAAAGCTTTTAAATAAAGATTCGCTTTTCCTGCTGATCAATTCCTATACGACCGGCTTACAGCCCGCCGTGCTCTCCTATATGCTGCACACGGCTGTTGCCGACCGTTTCGGCGGTCATGTGGAAGCGGAGGAAATCGGTCTGCCCGTCAGCTCCAACGGTCTTGTGCTGCCCTGCGGAGCCAGCGGGCGGTGGAGCCGGGATCACTAATCGTCGCTCTCAACCTCAATATCCTCAAACGCCGTTTCCAGTTCTTCAGGAAACCCGGAAGCATAAAAGCCGCATGTATACCAATAGCTTCCGTACTCACTGTCATCCGATGCGCCCCGCAGCCCGATTTCCGCCCAGTAGTCCTGCTTCTGAGGGGCTCCGGGGTCGGGCGTCTCCTGTATCGCATCCGTTAAAAACAAGCTTTCCAGCACGCTTTCAAAAAGCGGATCGTTTGAATCAAGCCGCATTACCTTCTGATTCGCTCCGTTATCAACCACCTGATAAACATTGATATAGGCCACTTCCTCTTTATTGACGCCCGCCTCCTGATACCAGCCTTCTCTCTTTAAGATCTCTATGGTTGCCGAATCATCGCCGTATACCGCTATGTCAAAATCCAGTCTCCTTTTTGAGGTTTTGTCCTGCCAGGTAGTGATAAAATCCAGCCTTCCTACCGGCACCTGCGTTAGGACCGTATCGGAAGTTCTGTTTGCCAGGTCTTCTTTCATCGCTTCAAAAAGCTCTTTTACCAGATCCGCCGCTTTGCTGTTGTCGTCGCTGGTACTCAGATTATAGGTATGGTAAGACACTTCCGGCGTTCTGCCCTGTCTGAAAAGCCAGCTCTGCGTCTGATCCTGCAGCATCAGGTAAATCGAGTTTTTATATTCGGGCAGTTCATACAGCTTTGCCCAATAATTTCTGATATCGTCCAGGTTCAGATAATATCTCCTTTTTACTTCTTTTCCGTTGGCGAGCCGGAAACAGATGCAAAGACTTTCCTGTTCGACGCCTTCTTCAACTACGATCCCCTGCCCGTAGCTTACCCTTGCCGTATAATTGTCTTCCCGGTAATAATATTCATCCTCCGCAATCGCCTGCTTTAGCATGGACAACAATTCTTCTTTCAGCTCCGGATCGGTAATCTGCATCGTTTCAAGCAAATAATCCTCCGATCCCCGAAAGACGCCGTCCTGATCGTAAAAGGTATAATTATAATCGTTGTTCCTGACAAAAGCAAAGCTTTCCACCTGATCGGCGTCGGGAAGATACGTATCAAATCCCGTCAGGTCGCAGGCATAGATGAAATAAACCACCAGGGTAACGCCCGCCGCTGCCGCAAAGGATATCTTTCCTCCCACCGCCTCTTTAAAATTGCCTTCCATAATCGTCTGCAATACAACCTGCAAAATCAGCAGACCGCAGACAGCTCCGAACAGTCCGTACCATACCGCGCCGTCCTGATCGGTGTTGGACGCCATAAATTCGGCAAGGTACAAACTTCCCACAATCATAATGACCGCCTTGATAACCGGCTTTGTTTTGGAAAAGATCATGGATTTTCCGCCGGTCTGCGCGGGACGTTTCCGGTACAGCAGATATGCCGCCGCGCCGTAAACCGCAATCTGCACCAGAAAAATCAGCGCATATACCCAGATTCCTCCGTAGTTGCCCGCGTCCGCAAAGCCGTCGTTCTTTTCGGCAACCTCTTTGTACATTCTCACAAAAACGGTCAGCGGCGTCAGCACGCCGCCTTTGACAGCCTCATACATGCCGCCGCCAATGTAAGTCTTATAAAAAGTACCTCTGAGCCCGTCGCATAAAATCAGATATGCAGGTTCAACCGCCAGCAAAAAGGACGCGCCGCAAAATCCCAGCACGACGTTGCCGGTCAGGTACTGTGCAATCAGCACAATCAGGTAAGACGCCACAAATAAAAGCAGATACATGATAAAACTCATTGCACTGGCAAACGCAAAATCCCGGTTCCATATGCCTTTCAGCGCAGCCGCAGCGTTTGCTAACAGCATATTTACCCCTAAGCTGATCAAAAAGATCCAAAGACTGTTGAGATTGATATACCAGAAACGCGCGCTCTCCTTTACGGGAACCGACTGGTACAAATCCACCTTTTTCTGATGATTGTTCCATGCAAATCCCTGAAGCCCCAGCAAAAGCGCCATTCCCGTAACAACCAAAACAGCGATCACATGTCCCGAGACAACATCGTTAATTACCATTTCCCTGATCCATGCAAGGTTGTGCAGTCTTTCCGCCTCTTCGAGATATTCCATGCCCGAAAATAATTTCCCCGATTCTACAAAAACGGCAACCGGCAGCACAAAAAACCAGATCACGCTGCACAGAGCAAGCGTCCACGCTCTTTTCTTAAAATTCCAGCCGCTAAGCTTCCAGAATGAGTTTTTTGATGTCATACCCGACTACCTCCGTTTCACTGATAAAAATTTCCTCCAAAGTCAATGGAAGCACCTCGCAAAAGATCGTCTCAAGAGAATCAAACTTTTGCATCGTCTCTCCCTTTTCTCCCCGGATGGTCAGAATGTGCAGCGAACCCCTCCGCTCCTTGCGAAGCACATTGCAGATTGCCAGCGCCTTTTCGTATTCCGTTTCATTCTTAAATACGCACTGGACCTTTTGGATATTGCATTTCATCTCGTCCAGATCCTTTGATAAAAGCACGCCTCCCTTGTGCAGAAGCCCCACCGAATCGCAGATATCCTCCAACTCCCTCAAATTGTGGGACGCAATCACGGGCGTCAGCCCTCTTTCTCCCATTTCCTTTGCCAGAAGGCTTTTAATCGCCTGGCGCATTACCGGGTCAAGTCCGTCGAAGGTCTCGTCGCAGAGCAGATACTCCGTTTTCGCCGCCAGCCCGAGGATAAAAGCAAGCTGTTTTTTCATGCCCTTGGAATACGTGGCAATCTTTCGTTTTGCCGCCAGCCCGAACTGGTTCAGCAGTTTATAAAATTCGTTTTTATCAAAGGTGGGATATACCATGGAAAAATACTTTTCCATTTCTATCGCGTTGGAATGTGCGAAAAAGTAAGGCTCGTCGGCTATAAAAAAGAGTTTCCGCTTCGCCTCGGGGTTATCATGGACCGGACAGCCGTCTATCGTAATCTCCCCTTCGTCCGCACGGCTGATCCCGGCGATCATACGAAGCAGCGTGCTTTTCCCGGCTCCGTTGGTACCGATCAGTCCGAATACCATGCCTTCTCTCATATCAAAATCAATCCGATCGACCGCTACAAAATCATCAAACCTTTTGGTAACGCCTTTTATGGTAATCATGCCTGCTCTCCTCCTTTGTCTTTTCTTTCATTCAGATAGTCCAAAAGCACCGCAAGATCCACTCCCGACTCTTCCGCTTCCTTTGCGATCGTCTCCAGTTTATGCAATATTTCTTTTTCCTTCATCTCTTTCAGCCCCGCGTTATCTGCAACAAAATTACCCCTGCCCTTTACCGTATAGACAAATCCCTGTCTCTCCAGCTCGGCATAGGCTTTCTGAATCGTATTTGGATTTATGGAAAGCTCCATCGCCAGCGTTCTGACCGACGGCATCTTTTCATTTGGCGCAAGCGCCCCTCTCACGATGAGATTCTTGTATTTACTGACAATCTGTTCGTAGATGGGCGTTGCATCGGTATAATCAATCCAAATCATTACCATCTCTCCTCGTTTTCCTGATCGTTCTACGCGCATTTTTTCATACGCACTTATTCGCACACATGGATTGGTACACATTAAAACGTATTCAGTGTACTATTTGCGTTAGTACACCAAGATTAGCATAAAGAACGGGCGATGTCAACCAAAAACCGCCCGTTTATTTACATTGTTTGTTTATAGTTTGTTGATCCGTCTTATTTATTCCGCAAAATAAGCGTCGATGCCGTCCGCCATGCCCTTTACCATTTTATCCTGATATTCCGCCGTCTGCATCAGCATATCCTCCGACGGATTGCTCATAAATCCCATTTCCACGATTGTGACCGGAATCGTGCACCAGTTGATGCCGCTCATGGTATCCGTCTCCCAGACCCCTTTGCTGCCCGCTCCGGTTTCCGTCAGCATATGGTTAAGCACCTCGTCCGCAAGCCGCCTGCTGTCGGAATAAAGGTTGGCACAATAGGGATTCTGCGCCGTGGGACAAATTGTCATAATGCCGTTTGCCGACGCGTTTTCCGAACCGTTGGCATGAATCCGGATCAACAGATCCGCGCCCGCGTCCGCCGATAAAAGCGCCCGTTCTGCATTGCTGATATTGACGTCGTTCGTCTCCCTTACCATATAGACCTCATAGCCTCTCGCCCGCAGCTCGTCCCGCAGCTTTAAAGATACCTCCAGCGTAAGCTGATATTCCGGCACCCCGCTCGCCACGCCGCTTGTTCCGCCCGCCACCTTCGCCTTCGTCTCCGAAGCGCCGGGACCGATGGGCTCCTTTTCGCTGTTTCCTTTGGACTGGTGCCCCGCGTCAATCGCCACCATCAAGCCGTTTCCCGATCTGTTTTCTTCGTCCTCTTCGGGCTTTGAAGGCAGCACCGTTACCGTATCCTCTATGGGCGGCTCCGTCTCCGCTTCCGTTTCTGCACTCTCCGTCCGGTTTTCGGAAAGCGCCGGCGGCTCCTCCTGCTTTTCACTCAGTTCCCCGCCGCTTACGGTTTCCGCCGCAGAAATTCCCGCTGAAAGACCGTCCTGCGCCGTTTCCTGCTGCAAACGATTGTCCTGCTTTCCGCATCCGTACAGGCATCCGCACAGGCAGATCCCCAACAGAACCGAAAGCACTGTTTCAGATAGCTTTTGTCTCATTTCCTTCCTCTTTTTTTACCTGATACGTAAATGTCTTGTACACCATGAACAGCATCAGGGCAAGCATCACCAGCGACAAAACAAAAATCGGTATATTTTTCGGGCTGCTGTAGTTGTAATAATAACTGTACGTAATAAACGTAACCAGAATGTGCACCACCGGCACCCAGAAAATCTTACGGCACAGCACGCCCAGAATGATCGCTACAATCTCAATAAAATATCCGTAGCGCTCGTGCATCTGGGGTAAAAAATACAGTGCAAGGCTTCCCTGGGCATAACAGAGCATCAGCAAAAGCTCCGGCGTCAGCCTGGTATTCATCAGTTTATGGATCACGGCGACCATAAACACCAAAATGACAGCCACTGCAAACAGCTTTCCGGCTTTGTTATACCACTGGGGCAGATTCAGTTCTCCGATAATATAATAAATATTCGGATATTTCATGGACAAACGGTTCGTATCAATCCCCGTCTGTGCAAAATAAACGCCCAACAGCTCCCCGAGGGGTCGTCCCGCAATCCAAGCCGGAACAATGCTGATCCCATAAATCAGGGGCACCCAGATAAAATCCACGGTTTTGATTTTTTTATAAAGCCAGAGCAATAAGATAATGGGAAACCAGAACAGGGTTTGAAGCTTAAATGCAAAAGCAATGCCGTAACAAATCATGGCAAGCCTGCTCTTATCCCGGATAAACGCCAGCATGGTCAACAGCAAAAAGGAACAGTAAATCGAATCGCATTGTCCCCACATGCTACTGTTGGAAATAACCGTAGGCGCCAGCCAGACGACGGAAAACGCAACCATGGACCATGTCTCCCGCTTGCTGATCACATACACGATTCTTCCCGCGGTCGCGGCAAGCATCAAGTCAAAAAATACCGAAATCAGCTTCATGGCTATCATGCTTTTGCTGCCAAACTGCGCCGCCAGCACGAGGAAATACATATAAGCGGGCGCATAATCATAAAAATTCCCTGCCAGCGCGCTAAAACCCTTTTCGGATATTTCTTTCAGCCACAGCTCAAAGAACCCGGTCCAGTCTCTGGACACAAACCAGATCAATTCCTTTCTGATCAGCAGACCCAGCCCTATGACCAGTATCAGCGTCACCCCGTTTAATACCCTCCTGTTTTGCCCGATGATACGAATACTTCCGTTAGGCATTTTACTTGTTCCCCCTTATTTTATTTTTCCCCTATTTTCCATATAATGTGGATTTCAAATAATTTTTGTTCGCTTCAAAATCCACTTCCAATACCGACATATCCCGGATGGTGGCATTGGAGTAGCTTCCTTCAATGGGAACGCATTGCTGCACCATGTCGTATCCCAAAAATTTCCATGCGTTCAGCGCCAGATTAAAACATTCTCCCTGTTTGAGATTGGTCGTCAGGTTCGGGAACAGCCCGTCCGCCAGTTCGCCGCTGTTTGTCAGTACCGCGCCCAGCAGCTTGCCGATGACCGCCGACAAAACCTTCCGCTGTCTTTCGGTCCTGCCGAAATCCGTCCCGATATAACGGTTCCTCGTATAAGCAAGCGCCTGAGGACCGTTCAGATGAATCATCCCGCTTAAAGAAGGGTCCAAAAAGTCCGTCGCAAGATCTTTTCCCTCCAGTTGATTGTATTCCATCAGATATCCGTTGACATATTGTACCTCGTCGTTGGTCAGTTCCAGATCGACGCCTCCCACTGCGTCTACCAGATTGGCAAACGCCTGGAAATTGACCAGCGCATACCGATGCACGGGAATATCAAAGTTTTCTTCGATAGTCTGCATCAACAGCTCCGGTCCGCCATAAGAATACGCGGCGTTCAGACGGTTTCCGTCATGACCGGGAATTTCCACATACATATCCCGCAACAGGGAAGTCATCGTAATCGTCTTGGTCCTGTCGCTGATGGATACCAGTATCATCGCGTCCGACCTTCCGTCGTCTCCCGCCAGCCTGGAATCGTTTCCGATGAGCAAGACGTTGATCACGCCGTCCTCTTTCATGGATTCGGCGGTAAAACTCTCCGCCTCTTTGTAGGTCATCTTGTTGTACACGCTGCCCACCAGCGAATACAGCCCGATAAAACAGATTACAAACAATGCCGCAATGACAATCAACACTTTAAGCAATCTGTTTTTCTTTTTTTTCTTATTCTTTTTCCTATCCTGCTTTTTATTCCTTCTGCCGTCCTCTTTTGCGTACTCACGCTCCCGGCTCCGGTCGGATTTTCTGTTTTCTTCACTTCTGCGCGTATTTTTTCCGTTTCCCGTTTTTCGATTGCCCATTTCTCTTTGAACACTTTCCGTAGATTTGTGCGCCGTCTGCCGTCTCGCGGGCTGTCCCTGCGCTGTCTGCCTCCGGGATTCGCTTTGCGTTGTCCGCCCCTGCTCGGTCTGCCTCTGCGCTGTCTGCCTCCGGGGTTCGCCTTGCGTTGTCCGCCCCTGCTCGGTCCGCCTCTGCGCCGCCTGCCTCCGGGGTTCGCTTTGCGCCGTCCGGGACTCGGTTCTTCTCAGGACCGGCTCTGCAAGGGATAAATCCAGTTCATCCGCTTCTGTCCGGGTATGGTCCGTCTTTGTATAAGCCGCCTGCCCGCCGCCGTATAATTCCTGTTCCAGAAACTGTTCCAGCCCCTTCTGGATCTCTTCCCCCTCCAGCTTGTCCTTTCTATCCATAAGCGATAATCCTCTCTTTTTCCCTGTGATATACGAGAGATTTTACCATCTTTGTCCGTATGATGCAAATACTCCGATATCTTTTCTACCACGCCCGGGGCAGTCTGACCATATCCGCCGTGATTTCATCCACAGACGCCGCCCCGCACATCGCCATGGTATCCTCCAGTTCTCCGGCGATCCGGTCGATATAAGCCTTTACGCCTTCCTTTCCGCCGCCGTAAACCGCCGCCACAAAAGGTCTTGCGATCAGCACGCCGTCAGCTCCCATGGCAAGCGCCTTAAATACGGTCACGCCGCTTCTGATCCCGCCGTCCACAAGGATTTTTACACCGCTGCCCTTTAATGCCTCCGCAATCTCCGGCAAAACCTCAGCCGAAGAAGGGCACTGATCCAACACCCTGCCTCCGTGATTGGAAACGACGATCGCCGCGGCTCCCGCGTCCCTTGCCTTTAAAGCTCCCTTTACGGTAATCACGCCCTTTACAATAAACGGCACCCTGATCCCCGCAATGATTTCCGCAAGCTCTGCCGCGCTTTTGCTGCCTGCGGGCGGCTCGCAGTTTTTCAAAAACGGCAGTCCCGCCGCATCGATATCCATTGCCACCGCAAAAGAACCGGACGCTCTGACAAGCTCCAGCTTCTCTGCAATGACCTCTTTGCTCCAGGGCTTTACCGTAGGCACGCCCATGCCGCCCGCCTCCCGGATCGCCTCGGTAGCGCTGATCATGACCTGACTGTCGCTGCCGTCTCCGGTAAACGCCGCGATCCCGTTTTCCGCACACGCCGCAAGCAGCGTGCTGTTATAGCTTAAATCATCGTACCTGTCACTGTAATGCAGCTTTACCGCTCCAACGGGTCCGGCAAACACCGGCATACGGAACTTTTTCCCGAACAGCTCCGTTGACGTATCGATTTTGCGGTTTTCACAAAGCGTATCCATATTGACCCGCACCTTCTGCCAATGATCGTAATTACGGACCGCCGTATCGCCCAGCCCCTTTGCGCCCGGTCCCGGCATCTGATTGCCGCATGCCCTTCCGTTGCATATATTACAAGCCTTACAATAGGCTCCGATCGTCTTTCTCGCCTCTTTGAGTACTTCCTGATAATCCATCCCTTATTTCCTCTCCCATTTTGCTGCGGCAGAAACGCAGACCTGTGCGCCGCCGTTTTCGTTTTTCATCAGTATATCATATCGTCTCTTATTTTGCACTCCAGGATATATCAAAAAGCTCCAAAAGCAAAAGCACGACAAACAGCACCACCACATATCCCACTCCCAAAAGCAGGGGACGAAGCTTAAAGCCGCATGCCGCCGCGGTTCCTATAAGCTGTAAAACAAGCGCCGCAAGCCCCATCTTTCCCAGGTAGGCAAACAGTCTCTTTCTGCGCGCCTTTATATAAATCTCCCGTTTCACGGGCGTCTGTTTCAAAATGCCGTATACCGGCACGGTTTTCCCGTTCTGCTTTACATACAGATAAGACGTCATATGGCATCTTACCGCCCAGCCAAGCGCATAAAATGTCCAAAATAAGGCAAGCGTCATATTCATATCCTCAGCCGCAGCCGGAAACAGCATAAGGGCGCCTCCCAATATGGTAAAAATGATTTTCAGGACCCGGCACATCAGGAATTGGTAGCTGTCCGCCTCCTGCAGCCGTTTATCAAATTCTTTCATCTGTTCCATTTGATTCTCCCACCTCTCCAAAGGAAGTCATCCTTCCGTTTTCCATAATTCCCAGATAATCCATGTGAAGCTCGATCTCCTCCTCGATATGGGTTGTCATCAGGATCGTGATATCCTCTTTTGCAATGAGCCCATGGAGAAGTTTATAAAAATCCCTGCGAAAAACCGGGTCCATGCCTCCCGTAACCTCATCCAGCAAAAAAAGCTTCGCGTCGTGCCCCATGGCAAACGCCATCTGAAATTTCAGGTATTCTCCCCGGGATAAGTGCATCAGATTTTTTTCCCTGCTGACGCCCATTTCCCCAAGCGCCTCCAAAAAGAGGTCCATATCCCAATCGGGATAAAAAACGGACAAAAGCTCCGCGTTGCGCTTTCCCGTATAATTTTCAAAAAAACGCCTCTCATCGGACACATATCCGAGCATCGCCCGAAACGCGGCATGATCCTCTTTGATGTTTTTTCCCCGGAATAAAATTTCTCCCTCGTAAGGGATTTTCTCATCCATCATATAATGAAACAGCGTGGTCTTTCCCGCTCCGTTTTTTCCCGCTATGCCGGTCAGATACCCCTCCCTCGCTGCAAACGAAATCTGTTCCAGTCTGAATTTCTTACCCGTTCCGGTAACGTTTTTAAATTCCAGCATTGTTCCTTCCCTCTTTTCCCCGCCGCCATGCGCCGGTTTCCCAAAAATCACTCCGCAAGAGCCTCCGCCATATCCAGAATGTCCTGTTTTTTCATTCCCGCCTTTTTGCAGTCCTCAATCAGCTCCGCCATACGCTTTTCCAAAGAAATATACTGTTTTTCTTTTAAATAATCCTGATTATATTCACAGACATAAAATCCCTTGCCCGGCACGGAACGGATCAGTTTTTCCTTTTCCAGTTCCTCATACGCCCTTTTGGTGGTAATGACGCTGACTTCCAGCTCCGCCGCCAGCGCGCGGATGGACGGCAGCGCTTCGTTCGCCGATAATTCTCCGGTCACAATGGCGCTTTTAAGCTGATTGACGATTTGTTCATAAATGGCAAGCGTTCCCTGGGGCTTAATGATGATTTTCATGGCTTCCCTTTCCTTTACTTTTTGTTTTCCTCTTTCCAACCGCTTTCATAACAGACGGTATGTTCCAACACCTGCGGGTAAAATTTGCAGACCAGTTCCATGCAGACCGCAAATTGAAACAATATAAGCGCCGCCGTCAGGATCAGTTCCCACAGCCGTTCGTTCCCCTCATACATGCTTAAAAGCACCATATTGACGATGCACATAATCTGCGCCAGCATATCCCATATTGCATAATTGCCTCTTAACGGATAGCTGCGTTTCGTCCCGTCATCGCCTTTATGATCCGGCTGGCAATAGATATTGACGGATACCGCCGATAAGATCATCACGGTCAGCTTTGCCGCAAACATCGGAAGGGTAATCCAACCCAGAGCGGCAAGGACGGCGTGAAGGACCAGAAAGAGTCCGACGCAAAATCCGATCCGTATCCTCATACCCGCTTTGACATATGCCCTTCTGTCCTCTTTGGACATCGGACACAAAAACAGGGTTTTGCCGATCTGCCCGCCGTACATTCTCGAAAGCATCAGACTAAAGAGCACGGGCACCATGGCGCTGAAAAAAACCGCTGCCTCCCTAAATCCCATATCGGAAACTGCCGGCAAAAACCACAGCGGATAAAGATAGACGAACCAAATGCCCGGAATGCTCAGCAAATTGCGAAATCCGTCCTTTCTATGATACCGGTAGTCATGCAGCACTGTTTTATACATGTTTTTCCCCTTTCATCATAAAATACATAATGTCCTCGATTGCGGGCACATCCACAGACACTTCCCTGTCATAAACCGCCAGCCTGTTGTGTCTGACCAGCGCCTTAGCGCCATAGGCGCCCTTTTCTTTATAAATGACCTTATCCTTTTGCAGCAAATTCAGCTTGTAATCCTCCCCGCTAACGAGACGGAAGGAATCTTCCAGCGTCTCCCGATCCATGGAAAATACAAGTTTCCCCTGATGCAGAAACGTAATATAATCTCCGAGCCGTTCCAGATCCGAGGTCAGGTGCGTGGCAAGAAGCACGCTGTGTTCCCCGTCGCAAATAAACTCCGTTAAAATCTGCAAAAACTTTTTGCGAAATTCCGGATCAAAACCGGAAGTCGGCTCATCTAACAACAGCACTTTCGGCAAATGCGCCAGCGCAAAGGCAAACTGAAATTTTAACTTTTCCCCTTTGGAATGCTTCTTTAATTTCCGTTTTGCCTCCAGTTCAAATCTCCCGCAATAGTCTAAAAACCGTTCTCTGTCATAACGCTCATAATATCTGCCGTATGCCTCGGCGTTTTCCAAAAGGGTCAGTTCCCGGTCAAACAATTCCTCCGACAGCACATAGCCGATATCATTCTTTGCCGCCCGTTCCTCCCGGCTGATATCGTGACCCGCTATTTCAATCCTGCCCGCGTCAAGGCGGTACAGCCCTAACAGCAGACGAAGCAGCGTCGTCTTGCCCGCTCCGTTCTCTCCGATCAGCCCGCAGATATAACCCGGCGGAACCGTAAACGAAACATCCTTCAGTGAAAAAACGCCTAATTTTTTTGTTACCCCTTCTATTTTGATCATCGCTCTGACCCCCGTGCCTTTATTTCCGTTGTGTTATTTCCATTAAATGATTTCCGTGCTTTTACTGTATATATGAACATATACAGTATATATATGATGTTGTCAAGTGTATTCCATAAAAAATCAGATAAAACAGCCGTTTCCATCCTATTCCAGTCAGATATCAATAAATTAGATATCAATAAATTAGATGCAAATTTTATAGAAAAATATTCCTTTTGGTGTTATAATGAACGCAATCGTGTAATATCTATTCTTATGAGGAGAATTCCAAATGTACAAAAAAGTAAAACAATTTGCCGTACAAAACGGTCTGACCGTTGATGAAAAAGGCGGTCTTATTTACGGGCTTTATAACGGCTACTTTATTCTGATCCAGCAGTATCCCAATACGGATGCGCGTCATTCCATTACGCTCTGGGCGAAACCCGGAAATGTTCCGCCTTCCCAGCCGACTTCAGACTATCTCAATCAATGTCCTTCCAAATTTCAATATGTTCAGACCGCATCTTACAACGGCGTTAAAATTGTTGCGGAAATGCAGGGACTCGGGTTTTCCTGGGGCAAAAATTATGTTCCCTGTATGCAGGCTTTCTTAAATGAGATTACCGTCTATTGCTCGGCAAACGACCTGCTGCCCTGCTGCGAAGGCTGCGGGACGGAATACGGGCTCAATCTCTATCAGTTGGACGGTGCCCCTCATATGTTCTGTTCTTCCTGCTATACCAACGTATCGAGCCAGTTACAGCAAAATGCGGTAAAAAAGAAAGCCGAGGGACACGGCAATATGCTCGGCGGCGTCATCGGCGCCCTGTTAGGTTCCCTGCTCGGCGTTATCGTATGGGTTTTGATCTATCAGCTGGGTTATATTTCCGTACTCGGAGGTCTGGTTATGATCTTCTGCACCATGAAGGGCTATGAACTGTTATGCGGCAAACTGACAAAACCGGGAATTATCATCTCCTGCCTGATCTCTGTCGCAATGGTGTTTGTTTCGGAATATTTGTGCCTTGCCATTGAAATTGCCAAGGCGTACGGCGGCTTCGATATTATATCCGCTATACAGATGGTTCCCATGTTTTTAGAAGATTCCGAAGTTTCATCGGCTGTTACGATGGATATTTTTGTCGGTTTAATTTTCCTCATTGTAGGCGCTTTTGCAACGGTAAAACAGGCGTTCAAAAACAGCTCCGTTTCCGTCAAGACACGGATGATTGCCCCTGTTACCCATGGCAACAATTAAAATCAGACATAGCGTTGACAATTTCTCTATGTCGTGGTAAAATTTAAAAACTTTGAGGGAGTAGTTAGCGCGATTAGTCGTGACAAGTCAACATACTGATTTTTCAAAGAAATCTGGCTTGCCTTAAATAACGAGACTCATGGTATGGCATTTATGCTGTATCTGAGTCTTTTTTATTGTCAGATACAGCAATGTATCTGATTTTTTTATACAGGAGGATGATATTCATGGATTTATGGGAGCTTTTTTTAATCGCGGTAGGACTTTCTATGGACGCCTTTGCGGTATCCGTCTGCAAGGGACTCGCTACAAAGGAGGTCAAACCGAAGCATTTTCTGATCGTCGGACTGTGGTTCGGCGGCTTTCAGGCGTTGATGCCGACCCTCGGCTATCTGCTGGGATCGGCGTTCCAGCAATATATTACCAGGCTGGATCATTGGATCGCTTTTATTCTGCTTGCACTGATCGGAGGAAATATGATCCGCGAATCATTCTCCAAGGATGAAGAACCCGCCAACGGATCTTTCTCCGTTAAAATCATGTTTTTAATGGCTGTCGCCACCAGCATCGACGCCCTTGCCGTGGGCATTACCTTTGCTCTGCTGCCCGACGTCAATATTATCGCAGCCGTTGCCTTTATCGGCGTCATAACCTTTGTACTGTCCGGTATCGGTCTTAAAATCGGAAACGTGTTCGGCGCCAGGTACAAATCCAAAGCCGAATTTGCAGGCGGTTTGATTTTGGTCCTCATGGGGATTAAAATCCTATTGGAACACCTGAATATTATTTCCTTTTAATCAGTCAGGTCATGATCCGTCTCGATTTTCTTTACAGATCGTCTATTTATCTTTTTTCGTGGTATAATCTTATTTGTTTAAATATTTAAACAAGATAAAGGAGTGCCTTATGACAAATACGAAGCAGGATATTGAACGGATCAGGGATGAATTTCAATCATGTCAGCAAATTCTTGCCGCTTTAGGAGATGAAACGCGCCAGTACCTTCTTTTCATTTTACTTTGCGGAGAATGCGGAGGGAGCCGGGTGGCGGATATTGCCAAAAAGACAAATCTGTCACGCCCGGCTGTTTCACATCATATACAGATCTTAAAAAATGCGGGTATCGTCAGGGCACGGAAAGAGGGTAGATTTATCTATTACTATTTAGACCCGGATGACAACGAAGTGCAAAAGATCATCGATCTGTTCACAGACATCCGGCAAATCAAGAAAAACGCACCCGACAGAAGCGGCGATGAATAGCATTCAGCAGCCGCCAATCCATTTTATTTCATCACGGAGGTAAAAGAATATGAACTTATCGGAAGCAATCCGGGAGCGGCACTCTGTCCGCTCTTATCTTACCAAAGCAATAGACGGCGATGTAAAGACGGAATTGTTGTCTTTTATCGACCAGTGCAATCAGGAAAGCGGTCTGCATATGCAGTTGGTTACAGACGAGCCCAAAGCGTTCGACGGGTTTATGGCGCATTACGGAAAATTTTCCGGCGTAACCAATTATATCGCCCTGATCGGAAAAAAGGGAAAAGATCTGGAAGAAACATGCGGTTACTATGGAGAAAAAGTCGCTTTAAAAGCGCAGCAGTTGGGACTGAATACCTGCTGGGTCGCTCTTACCTACAGCAAAATTAAGACGGCTTTTCAAATCGGAAACGGCGAAAAGCTGTGCGTGGTAATCGCCGTGGGCTACGGAAAAACAAATGGCGTTCCACACAAATCCAAAGATCCCCAGGCGGTTATGAAAGCCGGCTCTTCCGTCCCCGACTGGTTCCAAAAGGGCGTCCAAGCCGCTCTGCTGGCTCCGACGGCAATGAATCAGCAAAAATTCATGTTTACCTTAAACGGCGACACCGTTACCGCAAAAGCCGGAACAGGATTTTATACAAAAGTTGATTTGGGGATCGTAAAATATCATTTTGAGATAGGCGCCGGAGCGGAGAATTTTAGCTGGGGCGCATTATAAGAAGCGTAAAAGGATTGTAGTATATAATCAGGGCATCGGTCACGGAAACACGCTTTCGCTCTATAAAAACGCAACGGTACATAAATCCGCAAAATACGCGGATTAAGTACCGGCGTTTTTATAAAGGTTTCCTTTGACCGATGCCCCGATTCATAAATAGGAACAATCCTTTTATTATCTGCAGAAATTGCCTACCGCTAATCGTTCTGTTTTATTTGCAAATAATCAGTCTGCTTTATTTGAAAATTGGTCTTGGCTTTCATTGGTCGTAGTTGGATTTATTTTCTCTTTCCAAACAGTCTGAGCAGTTTTAAGAAGATGTTGATAAAGTCGAGATACAGCTCAAAGGCTCCCATCAAAGCCAACGTCAGCACATTGGAGTCGTTGGATACGGCTGCAAGGCGTTTGATCCTCTGCGCGTCGTATGCGGTCAGACCTACAAAGATCAACACGCCGACGATACAAATCACAAGATCCGCTCCGCTGCTCTTTAACCAGAACAGATTGATAAAGCTGACGATCAGCACGCCGATCAGAGCCATCAACAGCAGATTTCCCATACTGGTCATATCTTTTTTGGTAACCAGACCGATGACCGCCATAATGCCGAACATCGCCGCCGTTGCCAAAAAGACAACTGCAATGGACGTTCCCGTATAAGCCAGGAACAACACCGAAAAGGTAACGCCGGTCAGATAGGAATACGCCGCAAACAAAATACCTGCCAAAATCGCATTATTCTTTGCAACCGCCCAATTGGAAACCATAACGATTCCCAATTCCGCAAAAAGCAAAATGAAAAATCCGTTGCCGCTCAACAGATAAAGCGCCGTCGCGGGCGACGTGGTCAGCGCGGCAACTGCCGTAATCAATAACGCAGCCAGCATAAACAGGAATGATTTTGCAACAACCTCTTCCGCCGCAATCTTATGCAGATTCCGAAAGCCCGACATTCCCGCGGCGCTGTTTTGTTCAAATCCGGCGTTCATTCCCATGTAATCCGGCTGGCTCTGCGCCGTCTGTCCGTTCCCGTAATAATAGCTGTCATTGTATTGCATTGTCTCCGGGTTCGGATTCTGAAATTGATTTTCCCGTTTTCCCGGATAATTGTCAGGATTGTAAGTTTCCATATGTTTCCCCTTTCTTTTGCTCCATCATAGTTTACAGTGATAGATCTATATTCTGTTTTTCTAAGAATAGCACATTGCCCATTCGCTTGCAAGTACTCCCGTTTTTCCTCACGCTTTGCTCCGTACCGGTCCCTGTTCCAGTATTTTACGGATATTACACAAAAATACAATCCCGCATATGACCGCCGCGATAGCGTCCGCCGAGCATTCCGCGAAATAAATGCTTAAAACATTCTGCGTAACCATCGGGAAAATAATGGCGAAGGGCACCAGCAGAAAGACTTTTCTCAAAAGCGCCATAAACAAAGAAATCTTCGCCTGTCCCAGCCCCATAAACGTCGTCTGGCATCCCATCTGCACGCCGAATATCAACATACCCGCCACAAAAATCGGCATGACCTTTTTTACCACCGCCGTCAACTGGGGATCGTCCGTAAAAATGCGCGCAAACATTCCCGGGAAAAGCATCGCAGACAACGTGATGACAAAGGACGCGGTTGTCGTAATGATAATGATTCTTTTATAGGTATCCCTGACGCGCCCGATATTTCCCGCGCCGTAATTATAGCTGAGAATCGGCTGCACGCCCTGGGTGAATCCGGAAATCGGCGTATTGATCAACTGCATAACGCTTTGTAAAATCGTCAGCGATCCCACATAAATATCTCCGCCGTATTTTTGTAAGCCGCTGCTAAGTACTACGGAAATCAGACTTTCCGTGCTCTGCATAATAAACGGAGACACGCCCAGCGCCGCCACGCTGCCGATGACCCTCCATTGAGGTTTCAAATATTTCGCCTGAATCCGCAACGACGTTTTCCCGGATAGCAGGAACCGCATCGTCCACAGCGCGCTTGCAAACTGCGAAATAATCGTCGCCAAAGCCGCTCCCCGGACTCCCATATGAAATACAAAGATGAATACCGGGTCCAAAGCGATATTTAAAACCGCGCCGATCAATACGGAAAGCATTGCCGTCCTGGACTGCCCCTGCGCCGTAATAAACGGGTTCAGACCGATCACAAGCTGCACAAAAAGCGTCCCCAACAGATAAATCCGCAGATATGCGCCCGCATAGGGATAGGTCACATCGCTGGCGCCGATCAGATATAAAAACGGCTTCTCGATCAGGAAAAATACCGCCATCAGAATGACCGTAAAAGCGACGAGCATCGTAACCGCATTGGAAAGAATGGTTTCCGCCCGTTTTTTATCTCCCTGTCCCATGGCGATCGCCGCAAGAGGCGCTCCTCCCGCGCCCACAAAGGCGCTGAACGCGGAAATCAGCATAATGACTGGAAGGGTAAGCCCCACGCCCGTCAACGCTTCGGGTCCCACCAGATGCCCGATATACATTCTGTCAACAATATTATAAAGCAGATTGATGACCTGTGCGATCAGAGTAGGAATCCCCATGGATAAAATGAGCTTCCCGATTTTTTCCGTTCCCAGTTTCTCTTCCGACTGCGCCATAATTGTCCCTTCCTAACTATGAAATCTATTTTTATCATCCAAAAAACGCCATATCCGCCTATTCCTTTACAAGACCGGCGACATATCCCTGGTAGGTAACCGTTGCCGTATACCATTCGTCCTCTTCCGTATAGAGCCTTACCGTTACGTCTTCCGCTCCCGGTTCACCGATTACCATACCGTCAAAGCAGGCGCCCGTCTGTTGCTCCGCCTGTTCCTTGACGGCACGGACGAATCCCCATATCCCGCCGGACAGACTGTGCCGCTTCCACTGATCGGATTCCTGAAGCCCTTCAAAGCCCTCCAGTTCAAAAGTATCCGCTATATCGGCAGGATATTCCACATAGGCGGCGTCCTTTACTTCTATTCCTATTCCCTCAAAATCTATTCTTCCTGCTTCGTAGCTTGTGCCGTCAATCACAAGGTTGCCGTATCTCATGTGTCCGCCAGCCGCTATTTCCTGATCGGCGTTTTCCTGATCCGTTCCATTCTCCGCAGAGGAAGCCGCAGCTTTGGAAACGGCATTTAATTCTTCTATCACTTTGTCCGCCTGTTCCTCTGTCAAAGGATAGGTTTCTAAAAGTTCCTCCCCGCAGTCAAAATAATCCGCCGCAAAAATCAATTGATCTTCATACCGGTAAATCATAAATTCTTCGGACAGGGAAGAAGATCCGTCCATATAATAGTAACACTCCAGGTTCTCCCGTTCTATTGTACCTGTGTAGTATTCTTTCTGTTGCGCCTCTTCCTGTACCGGCTCGTCCTGCCCCGTTTCTTCCTGTCTCGTCTCTTCCTGTCTCGTCTCTTCCCGCTGCGTTTCGCCCTGCCCCGCATCGCCTTTTCCGCACCCTGTAACAGATACGCAAAACAGCATTCCTATCAACAACATACTCATAAATCTTTTATTCATATCATACCCTCCCAAAGAATAAAGTTAGTTTTCTATAACACGATTCACTTTCGGAAAAAGTTGCAGCAAAATCTCATTGTCCCCGGGGGTCCGCGGGCGCTCTACCGTATCGCGTCAGCCGCCGTATAATAGCGGTAGTAAATCCCTTTTAACGCCATCAGCTCCTGATGGCTGCCCTCTTCCACGATGCCTTCCTGGGTCAGCACCAATATTCTGTCCGCATTCTGAATGCTGGAAAGACGGTGGGCAATGGTCAGCGTCGTTCTGCCTTCGGCAAGGTCGTTTAAAGACTTAGCCACCGCAAACTCGCTTTCGTTATCGAGCGCGCTGGTCGCCTCATCCAAAATGATAATGGACGGATTTTTCAAAAAGACCCGCGCAATGCTGATTCTCTGTTTCTGCCCGCCGGAAAGCTTGACGCCGCGCTCTCCCACATACGTATCGTAACCGTCCTTCAGCTCCTGAATAAACGCATGGGCGCCCGCCTTTTTCGCAGCTTCCACCACCTCTTCTTTGGGGGCGCCGGGTTTTCCGTAGGCTATGTTTTCATAAACCGTCCCCGAAAACAGATAAACCTCCTGCTGCACCATTCCGATCTGTCCCCGCAGACTTTTTAAGGTCATTTTACGGATATCCGTTCCGTCTATAGTAATCGTGCCGTCCGTGATGTCGTAAAATCTGGGTATCAGATTGCATAACGTTGTCTTTCCTCCGCCCGACGGACCGACGATCGCGACCTTTTCCCCCTGATGGATCGTCAGGTTTAAATGCTCGAATACCTGATTGTGATCGTCGGGATATTCAAAGGTCACGTTCTTAAAACGGATCTCTCCTTTCAGGTTATTCACATCCGTCGCACCCGGCTCGTCAAAAATTTCGATATCCGCGTCCATAATCTGTAAAAACCTTTCAATCCCGGTCATCCCCCGCTGAAACTGTTCCGCAAACTCAATGATGCGGCGGATCGTCGCGATCAGGGTCGTCACATAGAGCAGATACGCCACGAGATCGCCGGGCTGGATCAGATTCCTGACAAGAAAAATTCCTCCGGCAAGAAGCACGGCAAGATACATCATTCCGTCAAAGAAACGGGTCGTCGTCTGAAACGCCGCCATATACACGTAAGTTTCTTTTTTGATATCCAGAAAATCCCGGTTATCCTTTTCAAACTTTTCCTTCTCGATTTCCTCGTTGGTAAACGCCTTTACCACCTTCTGTCCCAAAAGGCTGTCCTCGATCCTGGCGTTCAGCTCGCCGATCTGGTTCCTCTGTTTAGCAAACGCCTTTTTCATGCGGCGGTTTAATCCCATGCAGCTTAACAGCATGACCGGCACCACGGCAAAAATAATAAGCGTCAGCGGCACATTGATGCTGCTCAGTATGATAAAACCGCCCACCGCCTTGACAAAAGCGATAAAAAATTCCTCGGGACAGTGATGGGCAAATTCCGTCACGTCAAACAAGTCGTTGGTAATCCTTCCCATGATCTGCCCGACCTTCGTGTTGTTGTAGTAAGTATTGGATAACTGCTGCAGATGATCATAAGCGCTGCGGCGCATATCCGTTTCGATTTTCGCGCCCATCACATGCCCCATGTCCGCCATGTAAAAATTGGCAAGGCAGTCCAGCACGCGAAGCGCCAGATACAACGCGCCCAGCGAAACCACCGTTTTTACCGTCAGCGTCATGACCTCGGCAAGCGCCTGATTGGTAATATAACGCATGATAAGCGGCAGCACCAGTTCGCAGATCGTCGTCAGCGACGCGCAAAACAAATCGAACGCCATCGTCTTCCAATAAGGTTTATAATAGGGAATAAAACGTTTTAATAATTCCGTTGTCTGATATTCTCTCTGCTCCGTCATTTCCAAGCTGCTCCTTTTTTCGTTGCCATATGGTATTAGTTTACCTCTTTCCCTTCACATTATCAACCGCGTTGTTTTTTGACATTTTTATACACCCTTTTCGACAAATTTCCATAAAATATAACAAAATAATCCTTTAAGGGAGCTTTTATGTATTTATTTTTTGGTATCTTTTTTCTGCTGGTGCTTTTTTCCGTCTGCTTTAATCACTGGCGCAGAAAAAAAATCATTCGGAAAGTATGCTGTCTTTGTATGGATGAAAAATGCGCCCTTCTCAATGATCTGATCGAGCCTTTCGGCTATTCCTATATCCTTTGCCAGGATCTTTTTACCTCCTGCGTGGACGCCTGGCAGAGGGATTTCGGTTACTGCGCGCTCTATGATAAAGCCGCGTCCCGTTTTAACATGATCTTTGACTGCCTGCCCGTCTACTTCGATTATCAGGGCAGAACCTGGCTGATTGAGTTTTGGAAGGGACAATACGGCATCAACACCGGATGCGAAATCGGGGTCTACTATGCCGACCGGATCATATCCGAAGACGAGCAAAAGCGTACGCTTTTCCAATGCGTCGATGATCAGGATATGCAAAATCTGTCTTTTACCCTGTTACGGAAAAACGAGAACATCGCGCAGCTGAAAGCCGTCCACTGGTGGCTGACCGCGTTTGATATGGGCTGCTTTTCCGAGCCCTCCGATCTGACGCTCTGCGCCGCGCTCAATTTCCAGTCGTCAAAAATGGCAGCCGCTTTTGCGGAAGGACTGCTCCGCGCCGGAGTCAGCCAAAAAGATATTTATATCTGCCATACAACGGTTTCTTTCCGCTTTTCGAAAGAAATCCATACTATTAGTTATGTTTCTATACTTAAAGTACGCATCGCGCAGGTAGCGAACCGACTCTTATGCAAATTGTATCTGTATGTGACGCGTCCCTTTGACTTATCCGTCGACAGGCTGTTGTACCTATACTATTATCTGCCCTTTGCGTTTCGGAAAGTTTTACGGATACGGAAATACAAAAAACGCAGGGAAAAGAAAGGATGATCCCATGGGCTATTATTCCCGCCTGAACAAAGCGTTTGAGGGCGCCGTAAGGCTCCCTCTCAACAACCGCACAAAATATGTACTGATCAGCGACTGTCACCGGGGCATAGGCACCTCCAACGACAATTTTTTGAAAAACCAGAATCTGTATTTTGCCGCCCTCAAGCATTACTACCGGTTGGGGTACACATACATTGAGTTAGGGGACGGGGATGAATTGTGGGAAAACCGCAGTCTGAAACAAATCATAGAAATCCACGGCAACGTTTTCTGGCTGCTTTCCCGTTTCCGGGAACAGAACCGACTGTATATGCTCTACGGGAATCATGATATGATCAAAAAGAACGACCGGCATGTAGAAAAATGCTGCTGCACTTATCCGTGCTGCCTCGGGATCAACCCGGGCTGGGAAAATCGCGAGCTGCTTCCCGGTCTTAAATTTTATGAAGGTATTATTTTAGAAAATTGTACGTCTTCCGGCGCCATGGATCTGTATCTGACCCACGGACACCAGGCTGATTTGTTAAACTCCACGCTGTGGCGCTTTTCCCGCTTCCTTGTCCGCTATCTCTGGAAACCGCTGGAGCATTACGGGGTCCTCGATCCTACCAGCGCCGCCAAAAATTATACGCGCAAGCAAAAAACCGAACAACGGCTGCATAACTGGGCGAAACAGGAAAATCATATTCTGATTACCGGACACACCCACCGCCCTGCGGCAAACGAAGAAGACGTTTACTATTACAACAGCGGAAGCTGCGTTCATCCCCGCTGCATCACCTGTCTTGAAATCGAAGGGCGAAACATTACCCTTGTGAAATGGACCTTAAACACAAGAGCCGACCGCAGCCTGTACGTGGCAAGAGAAGTGCTCTCCGGACCGATGGGGGTGGACCGCGGTTTGCATTAAGGGGGGGATTGAAAAGGTTGTTGTTTCATTGATAGGTTTTTGCATCGATCACGGAAACACGCTTTCGCTCTATAAAAACGCAGCAGTACGTAAATCCGCAAAATACGCGGATTAAGTACCGGCGTTTTTATGAAGGTTTCCTTTGATCGATACAAAAACTCATAAATGCGGCAGCCTCTTTTTTTCAACTCCTTTTTGGCAGTTTCTTTTTTGTATCCTTTTCTGGGCAGTTTCTTTTTTCAGTGGCTTCTTTTTTGCGGGTTCTTTTTTGGGGGTGCTTTTGCAGCGGCTTTGGAATCTACATTAGGATATCTTTTGCTTCTTTGCGTAAAGTGAATTTTTAAATTCCAGTTTTTTTACTCCTAAAAACACAAATCCAGAATTTACTCCTGCACATAGTTTTTGTTACAATCTCATATGGTTATCTGTCTGTTGGAAAGGATTACCATATGAGTGAACATAATCAAAAACATTTAACCCTGTCCAACAGGACTTATATAGAACAGGAACTGTTACAAAAGAGTACATTTTCTTCTATAGGTGAAGTCTTACATAAAGATCCATCTACTATTTCAAAGGAAGTGAAACGATACTCTAAAACTGTTCCTGCTAAATACAGCTACAAATGCAATCTCTGTAAACATTACAAAGACTGTGATTTATTAAGTAGTGAGCTCCATTGTCAAAGTTACCATAACCGCTACTGCTCCTTCTATTGCAAACGCTGTTATCGTTGTAACCCAACCAATGTATGTCCGTATTTCCTGCCTTACAAATGCGATAAAATCAACAAACCACCATATGTTTGTAATTACTGTGAGGATTACAAATCCTGTCCTCTGGACAAGAAAATATATGATGCTGCTTATGCCCAAAGGCAATACGAGAAAAATCTTTATAATTCCCGCAAAGGCATTAACATGACTCCGGAAGAATTGCAGGAACTCAACGATTTAATATCTCCTCTTATCCTGAAGGGACAGCCATTAAGTCATATCTTTGCAGTACATGCTGATGAGATTCCTGTATGCAGAAGAACACTCTACAACTATTTGGATCAGCGTGTATTCCAGACAAGAAACATTGATTTACCCCGTCGTGTCCGTTACAAAAAGCGTAAGAAAAAGTCCGAGTCAAGAAAGAGCAAAAATCTTCAACAGGTATACCGTAACAAACGTACCTATGTGGATTTTGAACGTTTTATGAAGGCTCATCCGGACCTTGATGTTGTTGAAATGGATACTGTCAAGGGTGGACGGGATAAAGGAAAATGTCTTCTCACACTGCTTTTTAGAAGCTGTAGTTTTATGATTGTAATACTTATGCCGGACTGCACCCAGAGAAGCGTAACCAAAGCAATAAATGCTCTTACGGAAGCTCTTGGCATCAGAACCTTCAAGAAGTATTTCCCGGTAATACTGACCGACAACGGCTCAGAATTCAAAAATCCATGGGATATCGAAAAGACTGAAAGTGGCACCCACAGAACCTATGTATTCTACTGTGACCCTTATGTTTCCAATCAAAAAGGGCGTTTGGAGAAGAATCATGAATACATTCGCTATGTTATTCCCAAAGGGCGCAGCATGTATCGTTATACACAAGAAGACATCAATCTGATGACCAGCCACATCAATTCCACTGCAAGAGACAGCTTAAATGGTTCTACTCCTTTTGATTTAGCTGCATTATTGCTGGATAAAAAAATACCGGCTTTAGCAGGACAATTTAAAGTCTCCCCAGACGAAGTCATGCTAAAACCGGCATTAATAGAACAATCTGTTAAAGAAAGAGAGGCTCGTCATGAACAATAATCCACATCCGGTTCCTTATGAAGTACTTCTTGAGAAATATTTAGAATCTCAACGCGAAATCGAATACTTGGAATATAAGATATCCTCTCTTAATAACGAACTCGATGCCTGGCAAAAAGCATACGAAGACTATGCGGATATCTTAATTGAACACGGCTTACTATAAGAGCCAGCTAATCTAAAACAAAAGAGCAGACAGATAACCACTCGACCAAAAATTACTTCAAAACTCACATTAGACGGGTGGAATTTATTTTTTCTCAAACTGCTCCAGTCGTCTGTTTGCCATGCAAACAAACAGACTTCATAACACGGATTATAGCACTTTTCAGGGTACTTTTGTATAGGGTATCTTCAAAAAAGTTGCTCAAAATCAAAAATACGAGGTCAAATCAATCCAGACTGGAATTTCGTTTTTCATTTGACCGAATTTCGTAATGTCGTAAAGTGAATTTTTAAATTCCTTAAAATTACCAAATTACCGTAATATCATCCTAAAGCAAAAGCTGCCTTTTTATCGGCAGCTTCCCCCCACACTCCTATATACTCATATCTTGCTTTCCAATATGTGGATCTATACTATAAAAGTGGACACAAACATAAACAAACCGTTATAATAAAC
>OIWU01000147.1_pt1 | contig 97757 bp, 100 predicted proteins | sample 1587711 | NCBI WGS metagenome assembly OIWU01 (sample SAMEA3888909, study PRJEB22519) | human gut metagenome | biome: human gut; feature: human-associated habitat; material: faeces | place: Denmark | collected 2010 | reverse complement strand
AACATAAAAAAGGCCGCCCTTTTTGAAGTCTGTTAATAACTTCTAGGACAGCCCCATATAGACACGAATAAATTGCTGCGCCACTGCTCGCAATTTATTCGTTCTTATTCAAAATTCTTGTTTCGTATTTTCCGGTTTTTATGTCGATGTAGCGCACAAAGAGCGAGACTTTGTTCTGTTCGTTCAGCCATGTCCACAGGTTGTTTGTGAAAGTGTCGATGTCGCCTTCAATTTCTATTGGGGTTGGTTCGCCTTCGTAGCTTGGCAGGGGATTTCCGTCGCCCATGTATGTGTGTATGTAGTGGCCTTTTCCTGGCTGTGGGTTGTCGTATGTGAATGTGAACCGCAGGCAGTTGTCCGGGTTTCCGTTGTCGCTTTTAAGGATTGAGATTGCGTAGTTGTATTTTCCGCCTTCAATATCCAGCAGGCTTGAAATTCTTGGCGTGAAATTCGGAGCGTCATGCTCGTATTTGCGGCTTCTGAGCGACTCTTCAAAGGTTTTTCCTTCCTTTAATCCGTCAAAAATTGTATCCGTCTGGTCGCCGTTTGTTACGATTGTTTTTGAGCCAAGAACCCGGACTGCGCGGTAAATTATTAAACTTGGGTCGCCGGCTATAAGAGTCGGGTCAAAGGCCTGGGTTCTGATTCCTTCTTTGTCTGTTACAAAAACCCGGTTCCGGCTTCCTGCGCTGCGTCCCATTGTCCAGTATGCGCTGACCGCCGTTTTTCCGTCTTCTGAAAGTCCTGCGATGATTCCCCGTCCAGGATATGAGTTTTGTGTCAATTCTTCTTTTAGTGATGCGATTTTCATTTTAATTCCTTTTGAGCGCCGCAGGCGGTTTTTAATTGCCTGCGGCGCTGTTTTTTTGAATTATAGTGGAAAACCGCCGTTGATTCTATGCGTTTGCTATAAGTTCAAGAATTGCCTCTTTTGGAACCGCTCCGGTCTGTCTGGCTTTTAGTTTTCCGTCTTTATAGACAACCAGTGTCGGAATGCTCATGATTCCAAAATTCTTTGCAAGAACTTCTTCATCGTCAACGTTTACTTTGCAGAATTTAATCTCCTTGTGCTCTTCCGCAAGCTCATCCACCAGCGGAGAAAGCATTCTGCAAGGTCCGCACCACGAAGCCCAGAAGTCTATAAGGACAGGTCTGTCGCTTTTAATAACTTCCGCTTCAAAATTTGATTCAGTTAAAGTTGTAACGCCCATAATTTCCTCGCTTTTTTTGTTTAAAACTCAAAATACCTTGCTATAAAGATACTGGCAAATGTAAAAAAAAGAAAGAAAATATTTGCTAATAGGACTTATTACTATTTACAAAATGAAAAAATCATTTATAATATCAGATGTACGGTAGAGAAAAAGGAAAATTTCATGCAGAAAAGAAATACGAATCAGCGGAAATTGATTCTTGACCTGATGACAGGGAATTTTACTCACCCTACAGCTGATGAAATCTACGAGCTTGCGCGAAAATCGGATTCACGTATAAGCCGCGGAACTGTTTATAGAAATTTGAATTTTCTTGCGGACAATAATTATATTCTGAAAATCTGTGTTCCGAACGGCGCGGATCATTTTGACAGTACGGTCAGGGAGCATTACCATTTTAACTGTTCAGTATGCGGAAAAATGTTTGATGTTCCGGAATCTGTTTCTGTGGAGATGAAGGAAGCCGTCAAGGAAATGGAATTAAAGGGATTTTTGGTTGAAGGGCATAATCTTATTTTTACAGGGATTTGTCCGTCATGCAAAAATATATAAAAATCTTGACTTAAGGAGAACGACGATGGATTTGAAAGGATCAAAAACAGAGAAAAACTTGCAGACAGCATTTGCTGGCGAATCTCAGGCTAGGAACAAGTACACTTATTTTGCTAGCGTTGCAAAAAAAGAAGGATACGAGCAGATTGCCGCAATTTTTGAAGAGACTGCGAATAACGAAAAAGAGCACGCTAAGTTGTGGTTTAAGCTTTTGGGAGGAATAGGAAATACTTCTGAAAACCTTAAGGCTGCCGCAGACGGCGAAAACTACGAATGGACTGATATGTACGATGAATTTGCAAAAACCGCCCGAGAGGAAGGTTTTGAGCAGATTGCAAAGATGTTTGAAGGTGTCGGAAAAATTGAAAAGCACCACGAGGAACGCTACAGAAAATTGCTTAAAAATGTTGAGGACAAGCTTGTGTTCAGCAGCGAAGGCGATTCAATCTGGATTTGCAGAAACTGCGGCCACGTATGCGTAGGAAAAGAAGCTCCTAAGGTTTGTCCGGTTTGCGCGCATCCTCAGAGCTACTTTGAAAAGCTTAGCGAAAACTTCTAGCGGTTCGAGCTTCGGATTCGTGTAAAAATGACTAAAGTCTGCGCAAAGTCCAAGGCGCAGGCTTTTTTTTGTCTTCTAAAAATCCGCCTGATTTTTTTTATTCATGCGGAAAATTCTTTGTGCCGTAGATTGTGCCTGTCTTTGTTTGTTCGCTCCCTTTATTCATCCAAAATTTTCTGTTAAAATAACGTCATTATGGAAGACAAAAATCAGATTGCAAATTATGACGGACCTGAAAATTCAGGAATAGGGGAAAAAACTGCGCTTGTCGCGATTCTTGGCCGCCCTTCGGCTGGAAAATCTACTTTTATAAACACAGCCTGCCAGGAGCCGGTTTCAATTGTTTCTCCTGTTCCTCAGACAACAAGAAACGCAATACGCGGAATTGTGAACACTTCGCTTGGCCAGCTGGTTTTTGTTGACACGCCCGGCTATCATGATTCGGAGAAAAAACTGAATCTGCGTCTAAAATCTGTTACGGAGGAAACTCTGGAGGGTGCGGACTGTATTCTTTATGTTATTGATACAACCCGCGAGCCTGGCGATGAAGAGAAAATGAACGCGTTTCTTGCTTCTAAATACATTGAAAATCTTGTGGTCGCGCTAAATAAAATAGATGCGGGCGATTCGAAAGTTAAAAAATCCAGGGAATTTGTACGTCTTTATCTGCCTGAGCTTCCTGAGGAGCGGATTCTTGAGATGTCGGCAAAAAACGATTCCGGAATAAACGAGGTTCTTCGCGCGCTTTACTCTGTTTCTCCGGTAGCGCCGGCGCTTTACACAGAGGATGTTTATACAGATCAGGATATTGCGTTCAGAATAAGCGAAATTGTCCGCGGCGAGGCTATAAACCGCCTTCAGCAGGAGCTGCCGCATTGCCTTTATGTCAGTGTCGCAGATTTGGAGCAGCGTGGAAATAACGGAAAAATTTGGGTAAGGGCTTTTATCTGCGTTGAACGCGAAAGCCAGAAAGGAATGGTGATTGGCAAGGGCGCGGCTATGATAAAGCAGATTCGCATGGCTTCCATTTCAAAGATACACGAGGTTTTTCCATTCAAGGTTGATTTGGATCTTCAGGTTAAGGTTGATAAAAACTGGCGGCAGCACGACAATACCATAACAAGACTTATTCCTGAATAAATTTTGCCGCATTTTTTGTGTTATTTTTTGTGGAAATCGCGCTGTATTTGTGTTAGACTAAGCAAATATGAACGTAGGTCAGATTTCTGAAGGCCGTCCTGAAATACTTGGTGCAACTCCATCAGGAAACGGTGTTAATTTTGCATTATACAGCAAAAACGCAGAGAGAGTTGTTCTGGATTTGTTCGATTCAGCTGATGCTAAGCAACCGTCTTTTTCAATAGATTTTGATTCTGTGAAAAACAAAACCGGAAGCATTTGGCATATTTTTGTCGAAGGACTTTCAGCCGGAACTCTTTATCTTTATAGGGTTGACGGTCCGTATAATCCGCCGAAGGGACACAGGTTTAACTTTAATAAATATCTTTTTGACCCTTACGCAAAGGCGTTTTCCCAGGGGTCGGTTTTTCAGTCATATAACCGCCAGCGCGATCTTGGTCTTGCCGGAATAGAAAACGGAAAGCTTTCTGACTTGTCGAATTTTCCAAAGTGCGTTGTGGTTGATGATTCTGATTTTGACTGGCAGGGAGACAAGCCTTTGAATTATCCTATGAGCGAGTCCGTTATTTACGAGACACATCTTAAGGGATACACGGCTTCTTTGACTTCGGAAGTCAGTGCGCCGGGAACATACAAGGGCTTTATAGAAAAAATTCCTTATCTGAAAAATCTTGGGATTACCACAGTTGAACTGCTGCCGGTTTTTGAATTTGATGAGCATGAAAATGGAAATATAAATCCAAAGACAGGAGAGCTGCTTTCAAATTACTGGGGCTACAGTACAATCGGTTTTTTTGCGCCTAAAACAACTTATGCTTTTGACCGTACGCCGGGGGCTTCTGTGCGGGAGTTTAAAACTCTTGTGCGCGAGCTTCATAAAGCCGGAATAGAAATTGTACTTGATGTGGTCTACAACCATACGGCGGAAGGCAACGAGCATGGCTATACATTCAGTTTCCGTGGACTTGAAAATTCAACTTATTATATGCTTCCTGAAAATGAAAAGCAGTACTATCACAATTTTTCGGGGTGCGGAAATACTGTGAATGCGGCTCATCCTGTTTCGACTAAATTTATTCTGGACAGCCTTCGTTATTGGGTAAGCGAGATGCACGTGGACGGATTCCGTTTTGACCTTGCCGCTGCCCTTTGCCGCGACCAGAAGTCCTATATGCAGAATTTTCCGTTTCTTACAAACGCCATTTCCGAGGATGCGGTTCTTTGCCGCTCAAAAATAATTGCAGAGCCGTGGGATTGCGGCGGCGGTTACCTTGTCGGCGGTTTTCCGGGCGGAAGATGGAGCGAATGGAACGACCGTTACAGAAATGATATAAGAAGGTTTATCCGCGGAGACGAGGGCGTTGCTACCGCCGCGGCCACAAGGCTTGCCGGAAGCTCGGATTTGTACGGCCATCCGGGAAAAAATCCGGACAGTTCCGTTAATTTTGTAAGCTGCCATGACGGTTTTTCAATGAACGATATTGTAAGCTACAACGGAAAGCACAATGATGAAAACGGCGAGAATAACCGGGATGGTTCTGATGACAACAACTGCTATAACCACGGCTATGAAGGTGTCACCGTAAATCCGAAGATTGAGGCGCTGCGCCTTAAAAAACTTAAGAATTTTATGGTTTGCCTTATGGTTTCGCAGGGAGTTCCGATGTTCGCCGCCGGCGATGAGTTCCGCAGGACCCAGATGGGAAACAACAATGCGTACTGCCAGGACAACGAAATTTCGTGGGTCAACTGGAATCTTGAAAAGAAAAACCAGGAGCTTTTTAATTTCACAAGAAAGGCAATCCAGTTAAGAAAGATGCATCCTGTTTTCCGGCGCAAAAAATTCTTTTCCGGTTCAAAGATGGAAATTGAATGGTATGATGCCAGCGGAAAAAATCCTGACTGGTCGAATATGAAGCGTTTCCTTAGCTTTAAGCTTGTCGGCGCATCTGTCGTCGGTGAACGCGGAGAGCCTGATAATGATTTTTATGTTGCCGGAAACACTGATATTTACGATGTTACCATAACTCTGCCGACCCTTCCTAAAGGAAAAAAATGGTATTATGTGGCGGATACTTCTGTAGCGGGAGACGAAGGTTTTGTTGACTGCGGAAAGGAGACTGTTCTTCATGAGCAGCAGCGCTATGTTTTGCCTTCGGGAAGTTTTGTTATATTGATTGCTAAATAGCCAGAATGTCGAGTTTTTTGTAAAAAGAATAAAAGCGCAGGCAGATTTACAATTTGAGAAGATTTTTGGCGATTGAATTAATAAAAGTGCGGAGCACCCGAATTAATACAAGCGTAGCGCGAGCCAAATCCATCTGAGCAAATTGGAAATCTGCCGAGAGCGTTTTTTCATAATTTGCAAAAAAACTCGAAGTTAAGGTTAAATAGCCAGAATATCGGGTTTTATAAATTCAGCATTATAAACTCAGCGGAATGAACTTTCAGAAAACCGCGTCAGTCCGGTGGATGGCAAAGCTTTCGTATTTGCAGGGTATCAGGCTAAGCTTATCTATCGGAATGTCCCGGTCGCCGCTCGTTTCTTGATTTTTCTTCCCCTTTATTCAATCCGCGGATTCATGTAAAGCCCTGCATTTTGACTAAATAATCTGATATTTTAAGAATTCCAATTGAAAAATCTTGTGATTCTGTGTACTCTTTAACACAGTTAAAAATACCGTGGAGGTTATTTTAAATGAAATTTGATGCCGCAAAATTTAAGGAAAATCTTGAAGGTCGACTTAAGAGACAATACGGTAAAGATATTTCGCAGGCAAATAAACATGATCTTTTTGATGCAGTTTCAGCATCTGCGCTTGAAGTTATCATGGATAACTGGATGGCAACTCGCCAGGAATATGAAAAGAAACCTACAAAGCAGTTGTATTACTTATCTGCAGAATTCTTGATGGGTCGGGCTTTGAGCAACAACCTTATCAATGCAGGAATTTTAGATGATGTAAAAAAAGTTCTTAAGGGAATGAACATTGACTACAACATGGTTGAAGACCAGGAGCCGGACGCAGGTCTTGGTAATGGTGGTCTTGGCCGTCTTGCGGCGTGCTTCCTTGATTCTCTTGCAACTTTGGATTATCCGGGACACGGATATGGAATCCGCTACCGCTATGGAATGTTTGAACAGCGGATTGAGAACGGCTATCAGGTTGAATATCCTGACAACTGGCTTGCCCACCGCGATCCTTGGGAAATCAAGCGTTCTGATCTGGCTGTTACGGTAAAATTCGGCGGAAACATCGCTTATGGAAAAACTCCTGATGGCCGCGACCGCTATTATGTTGAGAACGCAGAGGAGATTACAGCGACTCCTTATGATATGCCTATCGTTGGATATGGAACTGGTACTGTAAATACTCTCCGCTTGTGGCAGGCATCTTCTCCAAATGGATTTGATTTGCAGCTTTTCAATAATATGGAATATAACCGCGCGGTTGAACGTCAGAACAGCGCGGAGAATGTTTCTGCGGTTTTGTATCCGAATGATTCAGGTCCTTCTGGAAAAACTCTCCGCTTGAAGCAGCAGTATTTCTTCAGTTCTGCTTCTTTGCAGGATTTGGTTCGCCACTATGTTTCTGATCATGGAACAGACTTCAGCAAATTTGCGGAGCTCCATGTAATCCAGTTGAACGATACCCATCCGGTTGTCGCAATTCCTGAACTTATGCGCATTCTTATGGATGAATATAATGTCGGCTGGGATGACGCTTGGGATGTTGTTACACATACATTTGCGTATACAAACCACACAATTCTTGCGGAAGCGCTTGAAAAGTGGCCGATTGAAATTTTCCGCGGACTTCTTCCTAGAATTTATCAGATTGTAGAAGAAATCAACCGCAGGTTTATGATAGAACTTTCTTCAAAATATTCTAACGACTATGCTCGTCAGGGAAGGATGGCTATCATCAACAACGGAAAAGTTTATATGGCATGGCTTGCAATTCATGCAAGCTTCAGTGTAAACGGTGTTGCTGAGCTTCACACAAGACTTCTTAAGGAAAAAGAGCTCCATGACTGGTATGAGCTGTATCCTGAAAAGTTTAATAACAAGACAAACGGTATTACTCAGCGCCGCTGGCTGTGCAGCGCAAATCCGGAGCTTTCTGCGTTTATTACTGAAAGAATCGGTCATGGCTGGGAAAAAGACCTTACAAAGCTCAAGGGGCTTGAAAAATATCTTGACGATGAAAAATCCCTTAAGGAGCTTATGTCTATTAAGGAAGAAAACAAGCGTCGCCTTGCTGAATATCTTAAAAATACTCAGAATGAGCTTATTGATCCGGAGTCGATTTTCGACGTACAAGTAAAACGCTTGCACGAGTACAAACGTCAGCTGATGAATATTCTTCACGTTATGTACGTTTACAACAAGATGCTTGACGATTCTAACTATAAGCCAGCGAAAAAGACTTATATTTTTGGCGCGAAGTCAGCTTCTGGTTACCGCCGTGCAAAGGCAATCATAAAGCTTATCAATACTGTTGCGGAAAGAATCAACAATGACCGCCGCGTAAACGACAGGCTTCACGTTGTTTTTGTTGAAAACTACCGCGTTTCTGTTGCGGAAAAGATTTTCCCTGCGGCAGACCTTTCAGAGCAGATTTCTACAGCCGGCCTTGAAGCTTCTGGTACTTCAAACATGAAGTTTATGTGCAACGGCGCTCTGACAATGGGAACAATGGACGGCGCGAATATCGAGATTGTTGAGGAAGCCGGAAAAGAAAATGCGTTTATCTTTGGTCTTCTTACCGATGAAATCAAGAAGATTGAGGAAGCGCACAGTTACAATCCTCAGGATTATATTGAAAGAAACCCTGGATTGGCAAAGGTTCTTAACCAGCTTGTTGACGGAACATACGATCCTACTCATCAGTTGTTCAAGGAGCTTTATGATTCTCTGGTTTACGGAATTGAAGGAAACCGCGCGGATGTTTATTATGTCCTTGCTGATTTTGATGATTATTGCCGTGCCCAGAACGATGCTGAAAAGCTTTATGCGGACAAAAAGGCATGGGCAAAGGCTTGCTTGAAGAATATTGCTAATGCCGGTAAATTTTCTTCAGACCGAACTATTGAAGATTATGTAAAAGATATCTGGCACTTGAAAAAAGTTGCAAGACCTTTGGAAGAATCAAAATCTTCTGCAAAAAAATCTACATCAAAGAAAGCTTAAGGCTTAATTAAGTTGATATAGTAAAAAGGCTGCCTTACGGAGATTTCCGGGGCAGCCTTTTTTATTTAACAGGTTGAATTGAATTTGCAGAAAAAAAAATAATCCCCGCTTGCGACGGGGGCGGCATTTATTTTTCGCTTTCTTTTTTTATTCCTGGAATTTTTTCAAGGATAACATTCTTTACGGAGCTTAAGTCTTTTAGGTTGTCTGCGATGTTTCCGGTAAGGCTGCTTAATCCTGAAAGGCTTTGCGCTATTACAGAGTCGCTGAACATAGAGGCGATTTGCCATTTATAAAGTTCATTTACCTTGCTTCTGATTACTGTTCCTTTTGCGGTAAGTTCTGTTCCTGGTTCGAACTGTCGCTCCAAAAAACAGAACGAGCTGACTTTTTCAAATGGCTTGAATCCGTTTTTTGGCGTTATAAGGCGTTCCAGTTCTGAATTTATCAGGTTTTTTATTTCGCCGCTTTTTAAGAGCGTGCTCATGCTTTCGGTATTAAGGTTGTTGGATTTTGCGTATTCCAGTATGTTTTCTTTTTTTGGAATAAGAAGAGCGCCAAGATGGTTTTTATCCTGCCCGACGATTACAGCCTGCGCAATATACGGAGATTCCACAAGCTTGTTTTCTATTGGAAGCGGCTCTACGTTTTCGCCGGAACGCAGGACTATCGTGTCTTTTGCGCGCCCTTTCACCATTAAATCGCCCTTTCTGGAAAGAACTACAAGGTCGCCGGTGTTAAACCAGCCTTCCTTTATGACAGAATCCGTAAGCTCAGGCTGCTTGTAATAGCCTTTCATCACGTTGTCGCCGCGTACATAAAGAACTCCCATCTGGCCCGGAGCGCATTCAACACCGAATCTGTCTACAACTTTTATCTCGTTGTACGGCATCGCCTTTCCGATTGTTCCCATGACAGGTTTTTTCGGGTTTCTTATGCAGATTATCGGAGCGGTTTCTGTAAGCCCGAATCCTTCCACAAGCCTTATGCCGGTTGAGTTAAAGAATCTGTCGAGTTTTGGCGCCAGCGCGCCGCCGCCGCTCATTCCGAGCTTAAAGCTGCTTCCAAAAACCGCCCGCGCTTTTGCAAAGAACATAAAGTTTCCGAATGCTCTTAGCGGCAAAAGGAAGAAACATGGAATGTAAAGCCATTTGTTCAGAACTGTAAGAAGCCAGAGCGGCTTTTTGAACTGAAGGTTTCTTCCCATTATTATATCTATCATCCAGCGCCGCGTTGTTACAGCTCCGATGCATATTTTGAACAGCACTTTTTTGCATGACGATTTTTCTGTCGCGTTTTTTTCAATCTGCTTGTAAAGCGCGTCCCAGATTCTTGGAACACAGGCAAGGAAAGCGATGTTGATTTTCTTAAAGTCAGAAAGAATCATGCTCGGAACAGGTTTTGTATAGCACATGGCGATTTCTTTTGCCATGTAATAATATTCCATTTCACGCTCGTAAACGTGCCATACAGGAAGCACGCAAAGAGTTTTGTCCCCCGGCTTTAAGTTCAGGGTTTCGGAAATTCCTTCAATCTGGCACATGAAATTTTTGTGTAGCAGCTCAACTCCTTTTGGAGTTCCTGTTGTTCCTGATGTAAAGATGATTGTCGCGGTGTCGTCTTCTTTTCCGTTTTTTACGGTTTCTTCAATTTTTCCGGGGTTTAAGTTTCTGTATTCTTTTCCAAGGCTTATAACTTCGTCGTAGGAAAGAACTTTTACGCCTGCCGCCTCGGTGTCAACGTTTTTTTTGTCGATTACAACTATGTGCTCCAAATCTTTCAGCTCTGAGCGGCATTCCACAATTTTTCCGTAGCTTGAGCTGTTTTCTACGACGATTATTCTGCATCCTGCAAAACTTAAAATGTACGACAAGTCCTTTACGGTCGCTTCGCTTCCTCTAGGGATGTCGCAGCAGCCCGCGGACATTATTCCGACGGATGAAACGAGCCATTCTTTTCGGTTGTCGGCGATTAATCCTATGTGCTCGCCGGGATTTGCGCCCAGCGAAACAAGTCCTGCCCCGAAATTCAGCGCTGATTCTGCAAATTCTGCATAAGTTACAGGCTGGAAAACACCTTTGCTGTTTTTTGAATATTGAAGTGCTGCGTTTGGTGAATTTTTTGCCTTTTCATATAGCATCTGTGGAATTGTCGGGTACATATTTTTCCTTCTTATTTTTTCTGCCAGATTGACATTTTTTGTATTTTTGTCAGTATACTTAAATTCTACCATAAATTCCATAGAAAAAAATAATTTTAAAAAATATTTAGACACATTTTTTTCAGGAATGGTTGCAGAAAATATCTTTTTTTTGTTTGTCTTGCAAGGCTATGTTTTAAAAATCAGCAAAAAAATCAGTTGACGCGGACATTTTCTTAGTGATATTCTATTGTGTCGCCGGCAGCGTTACTGTAACGGCGATTCTCTGGAGAGTTCTCGTTTTTATGCGGGACGCCGAAGGGTTAAGGTTATAAAAACCGATATCTCAGGCATAAGGGACAGGGCTAAAGAAATCTTGTCATACTCTTTGGAGAGCGAAATGCGGTTTCCGTGTTTTCGCTCTTATTTTTTTTAAAGGACAAGCGAAATGTTGTTCGACACAATTATCAACAAGATTGATGCAATTGTCTGGGGTCTTCCGACAATCATCCTGATTCTTGTAACTGGATTGCTTTTGACAATCCGTCTTCATGGTATGCAGTTTCACAAGCTGGGACGCGCATTAAAATCAATTTTCCGGAAGTCTGACGACGGAAAAGGCGAGGTTTCTAGTTTTGGAGCCCTCTGCACGGCTCTTTCTGCGACAATCGGAACAGGAAATATCGTAGGTGTCGCTACAGCCATTGCGGCCGGCGGACCAGGCGCGCTTTTCTGGATGTGGGCTGCGGCTCTTGTGGGAATTGCTACAAAATACACTGAATGTATGCTTTCCGTTAAATATCGTGAGCACATGGCTGACGGTCACGTTCTTGGCGGACCTTTTTATACAATTGAAAAAGGATTGAAAGAGCGGACAGGTTTTTCGTGGAAATGGCTTGCCGTGCTTTTTGCGATTTTTGGAGTTTGCGTAGGACTTTTCGGAATCGGAACGTTCACTCAGATTAATGGTATTGCCTCTGCGGTAAAAAATGCCTTTGACCCGGAAACGGCTCATGTCGCGTTCAATCTCTTTGGAAACGACTATTCATGGGCGACTGTAATTGCCGGCGCTCTGGTTACAATTTTTGTCGCGCTTGTAATTATCGGCGGTCTTCAGAGAATTTCCAGGGTTGCTCAGGTTATCGTGCCGTTTATGGCGATTCTTTACGTTTTCCTTGGAATCAGCGTTCTTGTTATGAATGCTACAAAGATTCCTGCCGCATTTGCGCTTATCTTTAAGGCGGCGTTTGCGCCAAGGGCTGTTACCGGCGGTATCGTAGGCTCTGTGATTGTCGCAATGCAGAAAGGTATTGCCCGCGGAATCTTCTCTAACGAAGCCGGACTTGGTTCTGCGGCAATCGCCGCTTCTTCTGCAAAAGTAGAAGAGCCGGTTGCCCAGGGACTTGTTTCTATGACAGGAACTTTTATTGATACCATTATCGTCTGCACAATGACAGGTCTTTCTATTGTAATAGCATTTGCAAACAACGGAGTATTTGTCCTTCCTGAAAATGCTGCCGGCGAAACCCTTAAGGGCATAGAGCTCACTTCTGCGGCGTTCAACAGCGTACTTGGCGGCGACGGACGCTCTGTTCAGTTCCTTCTTATGATTTGCCTTGTTTTCTTCGCGTTCACAACAATCCTTGGATGGGACTATTATTCAGAACGCTGTCTTGAATATCTTTCAAACGGCAGAATGAAACTTGTTATGATCTACCGCGTAATCTACATCATTGCGGTCGCTATCGGACCTTATATGACAATCAGCCAGGTATGGACAATCGCGGATATTACAAACGCTCTTATGGCATGGCCAAACTGTATTGCTCTTATACTCTTGAGCGGAGTTGCGGCGCGCACAACAAAAGACTATTTCAAGCGCTTCCCGACTTTTGACTCTGAGAACGCATAATCAGGCAGGGGGAAAAGCCTTTCCCTCGGCTCAAAACAAAACCAGGCTGCTTTAGAAAATCTAAACCAGCCTGGTTTTATTTTTCGCCTTCCCTTTCCAGCGGGCACATCCCGCAACGCCCTGCCGCGCATTCCCTTCATAGAAAATTCTTTTTGAATATAGTAAACAATCCTGCCGAACCTTTCAGAACGCTTTGTGGAATGGTTTGGATGTACTGTCGGAACGATTCTGATGTACTGTCTGAATAATTTTAATGTGCTGTTTGAATTATTCTGAGTGGCTGGCTGAATGATCCAGAAAGTGGCTCGTGCCTTTTCTGTGGCAAATTGAAGATTTTCAGGGGCTGTTCTGGAAAAACAATTTTCTGTTTATCTGAATTTCAAGGTGATGTTTGTTTGATGATTTTGATATTATAATAGATAATTTTATTCGTAAAATATTACGAACTTTATGGAAGTTAATATGTTTGCAATAAAACCAATATCAGATTTGCGAAATTATAATGAAGCGTTGAAGGATGTTGCGGACGAATCTCCTGTGTTTCTTGCTAAAAATGGGCGTGGCTGCTATGCTGTGATATCCATAAGCGATAAGGAAAATGCAAACTTATGATAAATACTATATTAAATGAAATAGTAAAGTGTTCAGAGAATAAATTTGATTTATCAAAAACTGAAAATTTAGAATATTTTATAAAAAGTTATCCACTAATGGATATTTATAAAAAAAAATATTTAGATTTGTCAAAGAAAAATAATGCGGATGCAAATATAAATTCATTGCTTTTTATGAATCTATTACTTCAAGACTGTGCAAAGTACATTGCGGATAATCAGTCTGAAATAAAAAAAACACATCAATTTCGTTTGGGGGCTATTGGTAAAATTTCTTTTAGATTTATTGAAATAACAGATGAAAATTTGGCTTTGTTAAGAAATGGTTTTGGAACTTCAGTTATTTCAAATTTAAGACTTATGCTTGAGTCTTATTCGATTTCAAAATATTTAATGGCTGCGGATGACTTAGAATCTGATAGGTTTCAAGATTTTGGAATTGTTCAGGAATGTAAAATACAGAATACCGATCCAAAAATTAAATTAAAAGAAAAAAATTATACAGATGATTTTTATAATGCAAAATCTGATTTTGCATGGATATCAGATACGAAAGTCCGAACGTCTGTGGATTTAATAAACCGCATCGAAATAGAAAAAATAAAAGATTGGTATAAATTCTATTGTAAGTATGTTCATGCATCTCCATACTCTTGTGGAAAAATCTTACAAATGAATCAAAGTTCATTAAAGAATGATAATGCGTATATGCCAATCGAAATGAATAAATTGATTCTTCAAAATAAATATTACCTTGTATTAATTATTGAATTACTTGCAGATAATTTTATTCTTGAAAAATCGTTTAGGAATCTGTTTAAGAAGGTTTCACAGCTTATATATGACTTTAAAAAATGATGCATAATATTTTGAAAAAACTTATAAAAACAAAAAATTACACACTTATTAAACAGAAATTAAAAATATGTTTGATTTTTGTTTTGCTGTTGAGTTCTGGCTGTTTGTGCGTTTCTGCTCAGTCTATGGCGGAACCAGGATAAAAATCCGTTTACATTTATCGTATGATGGTGACGGTGATTATGCGTCAAGTGAAGCTGATAATCCACTTAGAATTTTGGGGTATTAAATGAAAAAAAAATCAGTAATTTTATTAATTTCATTGTTTTTTTCAACTTTTGTTTTTTCTCAAAACGAAGATCCTGTTGTTTTATCTGCTGAACAATTTTCAGTTAAAGATAAAAAAGGCAATTCTTTCTATTTAAAAATGCCGGTAAAAGAGGTTTTTGACATCCTGGGAGAACCAAAAAAAAAGACAAATCTTTGGGGAATCTATCCACAGGCAAGTTGTGCTTATTATCAAATTGAGTATGATGGAATCCTTTTTAAGTATTTTGATGTTGATGATTATATTTCGACCATTTGGGTGAATAGTCCTGAATATTCTATATCAAATCTAACCATTAATTCTCCTTTAGAGTTGATTGAAAAGACTTTTGAAAAACTGAACAGCTATCAACATGAGTATAATAATATAAGACTTCAAAAAAGACATAAATTCCACATTTTTAATACATTAGGAACGAATTTGTCTTATAGGGAGCATACTGTTAATTATTATTATGTAGTAGGTTTCGATTTCCCGGTGGATTCAGAGGTTTGTGATTTTTTCTATGTTGAGATTCCTTTTGGAGATGATTAGGAGGCATAAATTGGTAGCACTTAATTCTGTTCAATACTGGTAGTTGCCAAGTTTACTGATATTTTTGACTATAAGACAGATTATTACAGAGAAAAAATTGGATATGTTCCACAAGAAAGTTTGCTGTTTTCTGGAACAATTGCTGAAAATATTGCATGGGGAACAGAAAATGTGAATTTCAAGAAAATTGTTGCGGCAAGTATGGCAGCTCAGGCTTTTGAATTTATTGACCATTTATCTGAGAAATTTGACACATATATTGGAGAGCATGGTTCAACCCTTTCTGGAGGAGAGCGCCAAAGAATTGCTCTTGCAAGGATTCTTTTAAGAAATCCTGAAATTTTAATTTTAGACGAGGCAACAGCCAGTTTGGATAGTATTTCTGAAAAAGCAATTATGGATACGATTTTTTCAATTATAAAAAATAAAACAACTATTATGGTTGCTCACAGGCTTTCTACAATAAAAAACTGCGATTTGATTTTTGTTTTTAATAAAGGGCATCTTGTAGAACAAGGAACTCATAATCAGCTTTTAAGAAAAAATGGTTTTTATAAAAAATTATGGAGTGCACAAAATCAGAATTTCTAGCAATTGACAATATAAAAAAAGTATTTAATTCGCTGGTGAGATCTAATCTATAATTCCATCGAGAGTTTTTTAATTACTTAACTTATCTACTAACGTAATAATAGCTTGAATTTCTTTTTCTGAAAGTGTCTTTAATTTTTTTATAAAACTCCGGTATTCTTGAAAATCTGCAAAATCGTTTTTTGAGTCATCAGTATTATTTTCTTGAATTCCTGTAATCAAATATTCAACAGATGTATTTAAAACTTTTGCAATTCTTACAGCGGTATCTGCAGATGGAATATTATTTTCACGAATTCCTTTGCTTATATTTGAAACATTAAAATCAGCTCTTATAGCAAGTTCTTTTCTATCTATATTTTTATATTCTAATTCAGAAACAACATTCTTCCAAAAGTTCATCTTCTTATAATTATGAAAATTTACAACAAAAGCATTTAATATGTGGAAATTTTAAAAATTATCTTATAAAATGGAAATATCAAATTTTATGCAAGACTGTGAAAATATTCAAATAGAAGAAAATAAAGATTTTTTAACAACTCAAATAATTACTTATCTTGGAAATAAAAGAAGTTTAATCGGAAAAATCGAAAAGGAAATTGAATTAATTTCTAGGAAACTAGGCATAGAAAAACTTGTTTGTGCGGATTTGTTTTCTGGTTCCGGAATTGTTGCAAGAATGTTAAAGAAGCGCTCATCAAAATTGATTGTAAATGATTTAGAAAATTATTCTTCTGTGATAAATAGTTGTTATTTAATTAATAAAAAGGATTTTCCTAAAACAGAATGTGAATATCTTCGTAAGAAAATAGAAGAATCTTGCCAGCTAAAAAAACTTCCGGGCATAATTTCAATGAATTACGCTCCGCAAGATGATAATAATATCAAAAAGGGTGAAAGAGTTTTTTATACGCATCAGAATGCAGTTCTAATTGATACATATAGAACTCTTATTGATAAAATTGTTCCTGATGAAAACTTAAAGAAATTCTTTTTAGCACCCCTTGTAACAGAGGCATCAATTCATGTTAATACAAGCGGAGTTTTCAAAGGATTTTATAAAGACAAGAACACAGGAATTGGTTGTTTTGGAGCAGCGGGCAAGAATGCTCTTACAAGGATTTTTGGGAAAATAGAATTAAAAGAACCTGTGTTCAGCAACTTTGAGTCAGAGTTAGAAATTTATCAAAAAGATGCTGTTTTGCTTTCAAAAGAATTAAAAAACTTAGATGTTGCATATCTTGACCCACCATATAACCAGCATCCTTATGGCTCAAATTACTTTATGCTCAATTTGATTTTAAAGAACAAGCTTGATGTTGAAATCAGCAAAATTAGTGGAATTACGCAAGACTGGAATCGTTCTGCATTTAACAAACCTTATTCAGCATTAAAATCAATGGAAGAAATTGTTTCAAATTTAAATTCAAAATTTATTATAATTTCATATAACTCGGAAGGTTTTATCAGTTTTGATGAAATGTCTGAAATGCTCAAAAAATATGGAAAATTAAAAACTGTTGAAATAACCTACAATACATTTAGAGGTAGCAGAAATCTAAGAAGTAGAGATATTCACGTTTCTGAATATTTGTTTGTTTTGGAAAAATAATCACAGGAGTTTGATATGACACAGCATGACAGTTTGAGAAAAAGAACAGAACAGCATAAACCTAAAAACGAAAAATCAAAGCATGACGATAAAGATGTTTATAAATCTATGGAAATGGTCATGGAATACTTAAAAAATAAAAAGGAATTTGCTTCATATTTTGATTCGGATTGTAATTTGGAATTTTCTCATCAAATTGAAGTGAAATATATGATGGATTTTATAAAACGCAAAGGCGTCAGAAAAGAATTTAATTATGAATTTGCAGACAGAACAATTATTCCTGATGGAGGAATTCTTTACCTCGTTAAAAATAAAGAAAAATTTCCTCTTGTAATTGCAGAAATAAAACGACAGGGAACAAACAAAGAAAGATTAAAAGAAGGAAAAGCGAAGCAGGCAACAGGAAATGCAATTGAAAGATTAGGAAAGAATTTAATAGGAATCAGAACAATGATGAATTATGAAGAAATTACTCCATTTGTTTGTTTTGGCTGGGGCTGCGATTTTGCATTAGAAACAGAAGAGACAGGAACTGTCCGTTCTAAAGTTGTTATGATGAATGAATTTTACAATCTGAATCAAATATATGTTTACAAAAAAGAAGGAAATGCGAATGTGAACTCGTTTGCGCCTGTGTCAATGTATTTCAGAGAAGAACCTTGGACTGTGACCGAAATGTTTGATATAATGAAAGAAATAGCAGAAACTTCAATTAGATATTATTTATACTAATAAAAAATACTTTTATATATTATAAGAGTAATGCTGTCTGCTTTGTCGTCTGCTTCATAAAGTCAGTCCATGAAAAGTACCAGTAATGAATTTTGGCATTTTCTTTTGTTTTGATTGTTGATAGATTTTTTTTGAAATGTGCTTTTGCAAATCTGAATCATTCTCAAAGCGGTTGTGGAATTTACATTCTGCGCTTATTATTTCTGAATTGTTCGCATTTGACTTGATAATGTCAACTTCTGTATTTTTGTTCCAACATCTGCCGATTGGTGTAAAAACAAGCGGTAAGTTATGATTTTAATTCTTCCGTATTTATCCACGCTTGCCTGTGTCGGCGCTGTGTTCATTTTTTTTCATTTTTCTTTTATCATATAACCATGAAAGAAATAAAACCTGAAGAATTATCTGAAAATCCATTTAAACTTATCGGCAGTGACTGGCTTCTTGTTGTCGCTGAAAAAGAAAAACGCGTGAATATGCTTACTGCTTCCTGGGGGCAGGTTGGCGTTATGTGGGGAAAGCCAGTTGTGAATATTTTTATCCGTCAGTCGCGCTTTACAAAGACATATCTGGATAGCGGCGAAACTTTTACGCTCTGTGTTCTTCCGTCTGAAATGCGTGATGACTATAATTTTTGCGGCTCAAGGTCCGGCAGGGATTTTGACAAGGTAAAGGAAACTGGTCTTTCTGTTGAGCACGACGGACAGTATCCGTATTTTAAGGAAAGCCGCCTTGTGCTTGAATGCAAAAAGCTTTATGAGCAGATTGTGCCGGAATCAGCGTTTCTGGATAAAGAGCTTTATAAAAAGTGGTATCCCACAGACGATTTGCATACTCAGTATATCGCCGAAATTACAAAAATTTTGGCGGAATAAACCAGAATGACGGGGTTCTGAATTTTTATATTTTGGGTGGCTTTTTGTCCGTTTGCTGGCCGCAAACTACCAAAAAACAGGCTATTCGGGGTTGCGCTGCCGCTCCATTCCTTCGCTGCGCTTTGGAACGGCTTCGTGAACTGAATCCTTGCCACATCTTAAACTAGAAACTGAACCTTTTTTAAAATTGCTCTAATTTCTGCCAACTGTTGAGAATCATGTTTTTTTTGTGTAAAATTATAGAATTATGAAAAGATTTTTTGCAATGCTCTTTACTGCATTTTTTTGCCGATTTTTGTTCTGTCAGGCGCAAATTCCTGAAAATGCAAATTTTTGGAGCGATTTTCCAAATGAAGAGCTTGCGGAATTTATTGTGAACCGTATGTCTGATGAAGAGCTGCTCAGTCAGATTCTTATGTTTGGCTGGGCAGGCGCAGAGCCAGACAACCTTCTGTTTCAGTGGGTTGGCGGCCGTGGTCTGGGAAGCGTAAAGGTATTCGGGTGGAACACAGACGACATAAACCTTGTGGCAAAGTCAATTTCTTCGCTGCAAAGAAGCGCGACTTCCAGACGTTTTAAGATTCCGCTTTTTGTCGCGACCGATCAGGAAGGCGGCTGGATTCGCCATGTAAAAGGAAAGACCGCTGTTACGCCGGGAAATATGGCGATCGGTGCGGGAGGATTTCCTGTCGACGCATGGTGCTCTGCCTATTACATCAGCCGGGAAATTAAAGCTCTTGGAATAAATATGAATTTTGCCCCGGCTGTCGATCTTTTTTCAAATCATGATTCAACAATCATCGGAACACGTTCTTTTGGAGATGACCCTGAGCGCGCTGGAATTCTTGGCGCGGCATGGGCTAACGGCAGTATCTCCGCTGGTGTTATTCCAACAGTAAAGCATTTTCCCGGGCACGGCGACACAAGCTATGACTCGCATATAAATCTTCCTGAGATTGATATTGACTGGAAAACTTTAAAAAACCGTGAGCTGGTTCCTTTTGAATATCTTATAAGGGAAAAAGTGCCTGCCGTAATGTCCGGACATTTGAGTTTTCCGCAGATTGACAAAACCGGCGCTCCGGCCAGCCTTTCAAAATACTTTTTAACTGAGCTGTTAAGAAATCAGATGGGTTATGAAGGCTTGATTATCACGGATGACATGATGATGAACGGTGCTACAATGTATGCAGGTTCTGTTTCCGCGGCTTTTAAAATGGCTATTGAAGCAGGAAACGACATTGTTATTTCTTCTACAACTGCAAGGCTTGGGGAAAATCTTTGGACTTCAAACCTTGATTCCATGAAAACTGATGAAAGTTTTAAATTGCGCGTAAAAGATGCTGCTTTTCGGGTTATAAAGGCAAAACTGGAATATTTTAAAAGTGATAATGCGGCTCCGCTTTATCCGGATGCTTCTGCAATCGGACGTTATATTCCTGACAGGGAAGGCGATAAATTTTTTATTCAGCAGGCCTGCCGTTCAATTACCTTTTACAAAAAATCACAAGAGTCTTTTGCCGGGGAAAAGGCGGGGCGCGTGCTTCTGTGCGGCTCTTTGCCGGAATTCTTTTCCGCCGGAAAAAAGCGTTATCCGAATTCGGGCGAATTTAAATTCAGCTATGAATTGGGTCCCAACGAAACCGCATGGATGAGTGAAAATATCCTTAAAATTTATGATTCATACGATACGATTGTGTTCCTTGTGGCAAACCAGCGCAGTGCGAAAATTGCCGCTCAACTGAAGGACAAAGGAAAAAAGGTCGTTGTTTTTTCTATTATGACGCCGACATATTCATTCGGACTTGACTGGGCGGAAGAAATTTTGCTTGGCTACAGCTGGAGCGGCTATACTCTGGAAGCAATGTTTGGAGCGATGAATGGTGAGTTTGAGCCAGAAGGCGTTCTTCCTTTTAAAAATTAGGAATTTCCTTTAATTTTGTGTATTTTGCGTCGCAGCCGTGGATGTCCGGCCGAAGTCCAAGTATGCGCTCGTTTTCTGCCCGGATTTGATTTTTTATCATTTGCTTGAATACATTCATGAGCGGTTCCGGATCCGCATCTTGGTTTGCAAGTCCGATTTTTTGGAATTCCTTTATTAAATAGTAGCAGGTTTCTATTGTTGAAACGCATTCCGGCCGCGGTTCTTTTTTGAACGTAAAAATTGAACGGTATTCGCCGGCAAAAGTGATTTTTGGAAGTTTAAGCAGATCCGGGTTGCGCTGAATGATTTTACGGCTGCAGAACCATGTCGCATCGATTATGATTGCAAGGACTGTGCGGCCGTTGATTTCTTCCTTAAAACCTGGTTTTTCCGCGTTCCAGGCATCTTCTCCGGGGTACAGCAGAACCGGATAATACCGGCTGTCAGTTAAAAGTTCATTCAGCCGTTTGTTTTTTGAAAAATCCAGCCCTTCCAGAATTTCGCAGTCCTTCAAAGAAATTCTGGTAATCCAGCCAGTTCCAGTCCGGTTTTTCTTTACTTCCTTTGGATGCATTAAAAGCACAAATTTTATTCCAGAATCGACTTCTTTAGTATACTTGCAAAGGCAGAAATCGCCTTTCTTCTGACATCTAGGACAACGGTAATTCATACAGTTCAGTATATAGGATTTTTTATTTCTTGACAAAACTTGTGTGTCGGAAGTTTTTACAATACATTCAATCTGAAGTTTTGTATCTAGTTTTTCTTCTTGCTCAATATGACAAAAAGATGTACTTTGTCATATCACTTATTTTTGGAGCATTTAATGTATAAGCCAGAGTTGTTGAGTACGCTGAAAACTTACAGCGGAAAACAGTTTTTAACAGACTTTATTGCGGGCGTGATTGTTGGAATTGTCGCGCTTCCGCTTTCTATTGCGTTTGCCATTGCCAGCGGCTGTAGTCCTGAAACAGGCCTTTACACTGCCATTGTCGCAGGTTTTTGTATTGCGGCTTTTGGAGGAACACGCTGTCAGATTGGTGGTCCTACCGGCGCTTTTACCGTAATAATTTATGCGATTGTCAATAATCCTAATCTTGGTGTAGGCGGTCTTGCTACCGCCACTGTTCTTGCCGGTGTTATGCTTATTCTTCTTGGCGTTTTTAAGCTTGGCGGACTTGTAAAATTCATTCCGTATACAATTGTCGTTGGTTTTACCGCTGGAATTGCCGTTACGATTGCAACCGGGCAAATCGGTGACTTTTTTGGGCTTCATCCGCAGTTTCCGCTTGAAGTCATGGGAAATGAATACTTGAAGATGCCAGGAACTTTTGCTGGAAAGATTCTTGTGTATGCCGCGTCTTTTAAGACGTTGAATTTTTATTCGTTCGGCATGGCAGTTCTGTGCCTTGCTGTTATATTTTTGTGGCCTAAAGTTACAAAAAAGATTCCGGGTTCTTTGATTGTGATTGTTATTGCAACCTTGGTAAACCTTATTGTCTCTCATTTTGCCGGTGATAATCCTGCGTGGCATGCTGACATTATAAAAGACCGCTATTCAATTCCGAGCGGACTACCAAAGCCTGCGCTGCCTGATTTTAGTCTTTCTACGGTAAAAACTGTTTTTCCAACAGCCTGCTCGATTGCCGTTCTTGCTGCCATTGAGTCGCTTCTGTCTGCTGTTGTTGCAGATGGCATGCTTGGCACAAAGCATGATTCAAATAATGAATTGATTGGCCAGGGAATTGCAAACATCGCAAGTCCTTTGTTCGGCGGACTTCCGGCTACCGGAGCGATTGCGCGCACTGCTACAAACATTAATAATGGCGGAAGAACTCCTGTTGCAGGAATCGTTCATGCGGTTGTCCTGCTTTTGATAATGATGCTTTTTGGAAAATATGTTGAATATATTCCGATGGCAGCTCTTGCGGCGGTGCTTATGAGCGTTGCATGGAATATGGCAGGAATTCCTTCAATAAGAAAACTTTTAAAAGGTCAGAAATCTGATATTACAGTTCTTCTGGTCACCTTTTTTATAACGGTTTTTGTGGATCTGACCTATGCGATTGGAATTGGGCTGATGTTTGCCGCGTTCTTCTTTATAAAAAAGATGATAGATGTAAGCGAAGTTCAGGAAAAAAGGAATACGATTGTTTCAGGAATTACAGGAAACGGAACTGAGGAGCAGATTAATGTTCCGGCCGGTGCGGTTGTCTACGAAATTGAAGGCCCGCTGTTTTTTGCCACCGTACGGAAATTTGAGCTTGCGGTTGAGCGGGCAGGAACGGAATTCGATGTTCTTGTGATTCTTATGAGAAATACAATTTATCTTGATGCCGGCGGAGTTCAGGCTCTTGAGCAGTGCAAGGCTGCCTGCGACAGGCGCGGAGTAAAGATTGTGATTTCCGGAATACATACGCAACCGTACATTCTTTTTGAAAAAACCGGAATGGCTGATAAAATCGGACGTGAAAATATTTTTGACAATATTGAAAGCGCAATGAACCGCGCTAAAGAAATTATCGACGGAAAAAAATAAATTTATTCGGGCGCCGGAGGTTATATTCCGGCGCTTTTGTAGCTGTTCATTCTGTTTTTGTAACTTCTCCATTTTTAAGGTGGAGAAGCCGCTGGTTTTCTGAGCCGCGGAAGCGCAGCATAAGGTTTTTCTTTTCCTGGATAAACGGACCGTCTACAAGTATATCTATGCAGTTCAGCATAAGTTCTGTGTATCCGGAAACGTATTTGCGGCAGTTTTTTCTGAGGTCATTTTCAAGAACGTAGCCGGTCCAGCACCAGATGTCTTTGTTCGGGTAAAGTTCTTTTAGCTTCTTTAAAAATGGCGCAAGAACCTTCTGGTTTTCCGGCTCGAACGGTTCGCCCCCAAGAAGTGAAAACCCCTGTACAAAAGCCGGTTCAAGCGCTTTTATTATTTCGTTCTGTGTTTCTTCTGTAAATTCTGTGCCGAAGTTAAAATCCCATGTCTGCGGTTGAAAACAACCCGGGCAATGATTGCGGCAGCCGCTTACAAAAAGCGAGACCCGCACTCCTTCGCCATTGGCGACATCGATTTTCTTTATTGTGCCGTAAAACATAAAAACCTTCAAAATTGGGCGAATTGTTGTCCGCCCTTTTAAATTTTGAACTACAAGTGAAGAACTCGTTCCTTTATTTCCTGGGTTCGTCCCTGGTTCCAGTATTGCGTTCCTATGTATCCACAGGTTCGGCGTGCGACGTTCATTGTTGCCTGGTCGGTGTTTCCGCACTGCGGACATTTCCAGATAAGTTTTCCGTCGCTGTCTTCTACTACCTGAATTTCTCCGGAATAGCCGCATAGCTGGCAGCAGTCTGATTTTGTGTTCAGTTCGGCATACATTATGTTTTCGTAAATGTGCTGCAAAACTGCCATTACTGCCGGAATGTTCTGCTCCATGTTCGGAACTTCAACATAGCTTACTGCGCCGCCCGGAGAAAGTTCCTGGAACTGGCTTTCAAATGTAAGTTTTTCAAATGCGTCAATCGGTTCTGTTACGTGAACATGGTAACTATTTGTTATGTAGTTTTTATCAGTTACGCCGGAAATTTCGCCGAATCTTCGTTTTAATGCTTTTGCAAATTTATACGTTGTTGATTCAAGCGGTGTTCCGTAAAGACTGAACGCGATGTTTGTCTGGTCGCGCCATTCTGCGCATTTTTTGTTCATGTAGCGCATTATTTCAAGCGCAAACGGTGTTGCGGCAGGATCTGTATGCGGTTTTCCTTTCATGTACCTCACGCACTCGCAAAGCCCGGCGTAGCCAAGGGAAATTGTTGAATAGCCGTTGAACAGAAGCTTGTCGATTTTTTCACCTTTTTCAAGGCGGGCAAGTGCTCCGTTTTGCCACAGAATCGGCGCGACGTCGCTTGGTGTTCCCAGAAGCCGCTTGTGGCGAAGCATAAGGGCTCTTTTGCAAAGTTCAAGGCGTTCGTCAAAGATTTTCCAGAATAAAGTTTCGTCTTTTCCGGAAGAACAGGCTACATCCACAAGGTTGATTGTAACGACTCCCTGATTAAAGCGTCCGTAAAATTTTGGGCGTCCTGTTTCGTCGCGGTAAACTGTAAGGAATGAGCGGCAGCCCATGCAAGGATAGCAGTTGCCTTCTTTCAGCTCGAACATTTTCTTTTCTGAAATGTAGTCTGGTACAAGGCGTTTTGCCGTGCATTTTGCAGCAAGTTCCGTAAGATAGTAATATTTTCCGTCTGCCATGATGTTGTCCGGCTCAAGGACGTAGATTAGTTTTGGAAAAGCTGGTGTAACCCAGTAGCCTTTTTCATTTTTTACACCCTTGTAACGTTGTCTTAAAACTTCTTCTATTATAAGGGCAAGGTCTGCTTTTTCCTGTTCATTTTTGGCCTCGTTCAGATACATGAAAACTGTAACAAAAGGACTCTGTCCGTTCGTTGTCATAAGGGTTACAACCTGATACTGAATTGTCTGGACACCGCGGGAGATTTCGTCTGCAAGCCGGCGTTTTACGATTGCATCAAACTGTTCTTTTGAAAACTTGATGCCTGTTTCTTCTTCCGTTTCTGAAAGTTCTTTTGCAATTTTTTTGCGGCTTACGTCAACAAACGGAGCAAGATGGGCAAGGGAAACGCTCTGACCGCCGTATTGAGAAGACGCCACCTGGGCGATAATCTGCGTTGCGATGTTGCATGCTGTTGAAAAAGAATGCGGCCGGTCAATTTTTGTGCCGCTTATTACGGTTCCGTTCTGGAGCATGTCATCAAGGTTTACAAGGTCGCAGTTGTGCATGTGCTGCGCAAAATAGTCCGCATCGTGGAAATGGATTATTCCTTCGTTGTGAGCCTGCACGATGTCTTCGTCAAGCAGAAATCGCTTTGTGATGTCCTTTGAAACTTCTCCGGCCATATAGTCGCGCTGAACAGAAACAACAGTTGAGTTTTTGTTTGAATTTTCCTGCTTTACCTCTTCATTTGCGCATTCAAGGAGCGAAAGAATCTGCTTGTCTGTTGAATTCTGCTTTCGCATGAGCATGTGGCGGTATCTGTAGGTTATGTAGAGTTTTGAAATGTTGAAAGCGCCGATTTTCATCAGTTCAGTTTCAACAAGATCCTGGATTGCTTCTACGTTAAGTTCCACTTTGCTGGAGTGGCACTGGTTTGCAACTTTAGAAGCTACAGCCTGAATGTATTCCTCCGAAAGCCTGTCGCTTTCTGGTACGGCTGCATTTGCTTTTTCTATAGCGGTAACGATTTTTCTTATGTCAAAAATAACTTCTTCACCATTGCGCTTGATTATCTTCACTTTGTTCCCATCCTTTTCTTTTGTTTTTTAGTGCATTAAAAAAACGCCTGCTGTATAAAGCTTGCTGAAAGTGCAATTATTAAAGGCTTTTTTTTAATACACTATATATAGCGTTTGTGTTGTTAAAACTATACTATTACTAGCGTTTTATTACAAGATTAATATTGCAAATTTAGAAAACTATTTTTCTTGCATTTATTTAAAATCTGTGATTCGCGGCGGAATCTGCTTGCGCGGTGTTTTATCAGTAAAAAAGTGTCTGAAAGAATTATGGTTGTTAAAAACAGATGCATTGAGCGGCAAAAAAGGTTAAAGTTTATTCCTATATATGCCGAAAATGTATATAGGAAAATCTCTGGAGATACGATTATGAACAAAAAAGAATTTTATAAATTGATAAAAGCTGTTCCAAAGACAGAAGTTCATATCCATATTGAAGCTGTTCCTTCGATTGATTCTATTAAAGCCTTGTTTAAAAAAAATAAAGGAAAAGAAATTTCCGACCAGGAAATAAAAGAACTTTTTACTTATGATGATTTAAATGGCTTTATTCAGGCTTTTATAAAGATTCAGCAGCTCTATGTTTCAGTAGAAGATTTTGACTACATTTTTGACGATCTGGCAAAATATCTTGTTGAAAACGGAATTGTCTACGCGGAAGCGTTTTTTGCCCCGACTTCATTTCTTAAAAACGGTTTTAAATATGAAGATATGGTTAAAGTTTTTGACAGAAAAATCGCAGAAATAAAAGAAAAGCACGGAATTACAATAAAACTTTTGATGGATGTAAGCCGCACGTTTGGTCTTGAAAATGCGATGGGCAATTACAGTCTTCTTAAAAAATATCCAAGCGAAAATATAATCGGAATCGGGCTTGGCGGCGCAGAAATAAAAGGTCCTTGCCGTGACTACGCGCCGGTTTTTGAACTTGCAAAAAAAGAAGGATACAAGGTTGTCGCTCATGCCGGCGAGGATGTAGGCCCGGAATCAATCTGGGAAGCGATAGATTTGCTTCATGTGGACAGGGTCGGCCATTGTATTTCGGCGATTCAGGATGAAAAACTTATGGAAACCTTAAAGGAGCGCGGAATTGTCCTTGAAGTTTGTCCGACAAGCAATGTTTTTACAAAAAAATTCGTAAAGTCGATTGCTGAGCATCCAATCCGGGAATTCTTTAACCGGGGACTTTTTGTTACGGTGAACACGGATGATCCGGTTTTCTTTAAGGTTTCGCTCTGCGATGAATTTTATAAACTTTACAAAGAGGCGAAATTTTCGCTGGATGAAATAATTGTATTGATTAAAAACGGTTTTAACGCAACATATCTTTCGGATTCAGAAAAAGAATTCTGGTGCAAAAAAGTTGACGAAAAATATGACGAATATCGAAAAATACTACAATAAATTTAATGAAGAGCACAGGCTGCAGACCCGGCATGGACTTGTTGAATTTGCAACCAGCATGCATCACATTCAGAATTTAATATCCGGACGTAAAAACCTGAAAATTCTTGATGTTGGCGCAGGAACAGGCCGCTATTCGGTGGAGCTTTGTCATTTTGGACACGAAGTTACGGCGGTTGAGCTTGTGAGGCGCAACCTTGAGGTTTTGCGTTCAAAGCATGAAAAAATCAAGACGTGGCAGGGAAACGCGCTTGACCTTTCGTTTCTGGAAGAGAATAAATTTGACATTACAATTTGTTTTGGCCCGATGTACCATTTGAAAACGCAGGAAGAGCGGTTGAAGGCTCTGGAAGAAATAAAGCGTGTTACAAAAAAAGACGGAATAATCTTGGCCGCCTATATTTTAAATGAATATGCCGTTCTTCAGTATTGCTTTGGAAAAAATAAGATAAGGGAATTGCTGGAAAAAGGCGCGCTTTCAGATGATTTCCATTGCGTTACGGCTCCGGAAGATTTGTACAGTTACCTTAGGATAGAAGATATAAACGAAATTCAGCATAAATCGGGGCTTGAGCGCATAAAAATGTTCAGCCAGGAAGGTGCAGCTGATTTTATGCGCGTTCAGCTTAACGCAATGGACGAAGAAACGTTCAGACTTTTTACAGAGTACACCATCTCTATAAGTGAACGCCCCGAACTGCTGGGCGCCGGCACACACCTTGTTGATGTCCTGCGGAATGTAAAATAATTTAACGCAAATATACCTGAGTAAAGCGAGCGGTGGCGCAGCTTTTTGATGAATCGGATATTTGCGTTTTAACGCAAATATACCATTAGCAGCATAATATCCGAATTTCGTATTCCGCTGATTCTTTCTGCCTGTCCCAAAGTTAGCGGACGCACTTTTTCAAGCTTGTTGCGGCTCTCTGCGCTGAGCGAAGGAATTGCGCTGTAGTCAAAATCCGCAGGAATTTTTACATTTTCCATTTTACGCATTTTTTCAATGCGCTTGTCCTGTTTTTCTATATAATATTTGTATTTGAATTCAATCTGCGCTTCATTCCAGATTTTTTCAGGATAACCCGGATTTTCAGCCTGCGGCTTTTTTAAAAGAAGGGCTACAATCTCTTCAATCTGGGCGTATTTTGCCTCGACTTTTTCTAGCTGGGCTTTTGTTTTAAGTCCTGCGCTAAAAGCGTATTTTGTAAGACGCTGGTCGGCGGTGTCATGTCTTAGTTTTAGGCGATATTCTGCGCGTGCGGTGAACATCCGGTACGGTTCTTTTGTTCCCAGTGTCACCAGGTCATCAATCAGAACACCGATGTACGCTTCGTCGCGTCCTAGTACAATTGGCTTCCATTCCGGGATGTCGTAAAAATGTTCAAAACCAGCCTGTTTTTGGATTTGGTTTTCAAAATCGTTGAGCTTTGCGTTTAAATTTCCGCTGATTTCGTAAAAACGCTTCTGTTCGGCTGCGTTCAAGACCGCTTTTGTGCAGAATGCGCCCGGTTCCATGCTGGTTGGAGTTCCGTTCAGGTCGTGCGGGATTTTGCAGAGTGGTCCGCAAAAATCTTTGTGCGCGCGGGCGTACAATCCGGCGTTTATTCCGGCGATTATTCCTTGTCCTGCGGCTTCCTCGTATCCTGAAGTTCCGTTTATCTGTCCTGCGTCAAAAAGTCCTGAAACACGTTTTGTTTCAAGTGAAGGGTAGAGCTGGGTCGGCTCAACATAATCGTATTCAACCGCATAGCCTGGCCTGCTCTGGACTGCGTTTTCAAAACCGGGCATTGTACGCATAAAAGCGTCCTGCACGCATTCCGGCAAGGAAGACGAAAGTCCGTTCATATACATTTCGTCAGTTTCAAGGCCTTCCGGTTCAACAAAAATCTGATGGCGCTCGCGTTCTGCAAAGCGCATTACCTTGTCTTCTATGCTTGGGCAGTACCGTGGTCCGATTCCGCTGATTTTTCCGCTGTAAAGAGGGCTTCTTCCTATGTTTTCCCGGATGATTTTATGAGTTTCATTGTTTGTGTAGACAATGTGGCAAGGAACAAGAGGCCGTTCAACTTTTTCATCGTCAAAACTGAAAGGAATTATTTCGCTGTCGCCGTTGTTTTCTTCAAGCTTTGAAAAATCAATCGTGGATTTAAGGATTCTTGGAGGAGTTCCTGTTTTTAGTCTTCCTGTTGTAAATCCCAGCTTGTGCAGGCTTTCTGTAAGTCCATAAGCGGCCGGCTCTCCGATTCGTCCGCAAGGAGCGTCGTATTCACCGATAAAGATTCTGCCGCCCAAAAAAGTTCCTGTCGTAAGGACAACCGCGCGGCAAGGAATTATTCTTCCGCGTTCTGTAACGATTCCCGTTATTTTACGGCGTTTTTTACCGCTGTTTTTATCTGATTTTTCATTTGTGCCTGCATTTAAGTTCTGGTTTCCGCGCTTTTCGCCTGGAATTGTTCCTATTTCAGCAGAACTGTCAGAGTCCGGCGGTATTTCTGTAGAGCTTTCTGTCGTAAGAATGTCGATGACCGTATCCATAAGCGTAAAAAGGTTCGGCGTGGATTCCAGGGTTTTTCTTGCAATCTGCGAGTATGTGATTTTATCAGCCTGGCTACGTGGCGCCTGAACCGCCGGTCCGCGGCTTTTATTCAACATTCTGAACTGAATCATTGAGCGGTCGATAATTTTTCCCATTTCGCCGCCAAGCGCGTCGATTTCGCGGACAATATTTCCTTTTGCAATGCCGCCGATAGAAGGATTGCAGCTTAATCTTCCGATTGCGTCCGGGGATTGAGTTACAACAAGCGTTTTTAGACCCATTCTAGCCGCCGCCAGACAAGCTTCAATTCCCGCGTGGCCTGCTCCAACAACAACCACATCATAAAAATCATAAAAACCAGACATACCGCAAATTATAGCGATTTTTTTTTAATTGATAAATATTTTAGATTTATTTATCAGGTGGAATTTTGTGTTTACAGGAAAATTAAGAAGCGGCAAAAGACTGCCGGCGCAATCTGGATGTCGAATTTTATGGGTCTGATCTTTTTTTCGGTTTTTACATTTTTCTTGTAATTGATATTTTTGTGATATATAATTTAACTGCTCTTTTCGGGCGTTTTGGAGGTAAAAAAAATGGCAAAAAAATCTGCTATGTCGATTGGTAGTCTTCTTCTGCAGATTGCATTGGGCGTTATGCTCGCAGTTGCAGGCATTTGGGCTCTTGCTGGAAAAGGCGGAGATGACGCTTATAAGGCTGTAAGAGGTCTTATAAACGGTGATGCCGGCAACATTATTGCAATGGTTTTTGCAGTAGTCGAATTGCTTGCAGGAATTCTTCTTGTTGTCGAATGTTTTGCCGGAGATAAATTTGGCAAATTTGACAATATTCTTGGATGGATTGTTATCATTGTCTGGGTTGTTGCTATTGTTCTTATGGATTTCCTTAATGGAAACCTTGACCTTGGTAAGCTTCAGTGGTGGTATTCTCTTGCCGGACATTGTGTGATTCTTGGCGCGTTGCTGTCATTGAATGACTAATTTTTAGTCTTTCTTAAAAAAAGCGGAAATCGGCTGGTTTCCGCTTTTTTATTTTAAAATAATAAAAAATATTCCGATAATAAAAATATGAAAAAAAACTTTGCTTTTTTTGTTTTTATGCTGATTTTTTCTTCTTTTTTTGGATTTGCGGAAAAACGTCCAGGCCCAAGGGATAAGATTATCGGATTTGATGTAGGGCTTGTAACCTGCATTCCTGTTTATGGCGACACATCTTCGCCCTATAAGAACCGGGTTGTAATCGGAAACGATGGGGATATTTCGTTAAAAATAGGCGCGCCTTTAAAAATTCTTTTTGGATATGACTTGATTGGCGATATTAACTGGGATAAAAATGAACATTCAAATCATCTTGATTATGCTTTTTGGAGCGGAGTGAAGATTTATCCCGGAATCGGCGGCTTGAACGGAACTTTGGCTTATGCCTTGGGCGCACGAACTGATTTTATAGACGAAAAAGTTTTTGATGAAAATGGCGATTCAAAAACAAGAAGCGTGGTTGAAACAACTGCCTGGGGAAACGGTTTTAAAATCGGAGTTGAATATGATTTTCTTTACGATTCCAACAGGCGTACCATGCCTGCGCTGGGATTTTTTTACAGGCTGATGCCCAGGGGCAATAATAATTATGATAATATTTTTGCGTTCTATATAAATATGGGATTCTAAAAAAAAGGCTGCTCCATACCTGATATGCGCCCCTTTTACTGGACAAAAGTAAAAGGGGTGCATATCACTGGAACAGCCTTTTTTTATGCTTTTAACTAGCGCGCATATTCTATGATTCTGGTTTCACGAATCATTGTTATGCGGATTCGTCCAGGATATTTCAAGTCGTTTTCAATCTGCTTCGCGATATTCGAAGCCAGCTGCTTGACTTCGTTGTCGGCAACTTTTTCGTTGTTCACAAGAATTCTAAGCTCTCGGCCTGCCTGAATCGCATAGGCTTTTTCAACGCCTTCAAATCCTTCTGCTATTGCTTCAAGATTTTCAAGACGTTTTACATAATTGTCGATTGTCTCGCGTCTTGCACCCGGCCGTGCGGCAGATATCGCATCCGCAATCTGAACAATAATCGCTTCTGTGGTGGCGGCCTCAATGTCGTTGTGGTGCGCCGCGATTGCGTTGATAACTTTTGAGTCTTCACCCATTTTTCGTGCCATTTCCGCGCCGACTTCTGCGTGGTTCTGGTCGCTGTCGTTTTCTGCGCCCTTTCCAATATCGTGAAGAATCGCCGCTCTTTTTGCAAGATCACGGTCTGCCCCGATTTCAGCGGCGATAATAGAAGCTACTGTTGCAACTTCCTTTGAATGTGACAGCACGTTCTGACCGTAAGAAGTCCTGAAATACAGTCGGCCGAGCGCCCGTATTCCTTCTGTCGGCATATTGTGTATGCCTAAATCGAACAGGGCCTTTTCGCCTTCCTCGTAAATCTTGTTCTGGATTTCGCGGGTAACTTTCTGAACGATTTCTTCGATTCTTGCCGGATGAATTCGTCCGTCTGAAATAAGTCTTTCGAGCGACTGTTTTGCAATTTCCTTGCGTACCGGATCAAAGCACGAAATGACAACTGCTTCAGGAGTGTCGTCAATGATGATGTCTACGCCTGTAAGAGTTTCCAGCGCGCGGATGTTTCGTCCTTCGCGGCCAATGATTCTTCCTTTCATTTCATCGCTTGGAAGTGAAACCGTAGTTACAGTGATGTCGCTTGTGGTTTCCGGCGCGATTCTCTGGATTGCGGTGACAAGAACTTCCCTGGCCTTCTTTTCTGCGGTAAGCTGCGCTTCCTGCTCAATCTTGTTAAGAAGAGCCTGGGCGTCGTGCCTGGCGTCATTTTCAAGGTTCTTGATAATCAGCTCTTTGGCTTCCTGCGCAGAAAGACCTGAAATTCGTTCAAGCTCCTTTCGGTATTCTTCTTCCTGGGCTGTAACAACCGCTTCGCGCTTTTTCATTGTTACAAGGCGTTCGTCGCAGTCTTTTTCTCTTTTTTCGAGTTCTGCGGCTTTCTGGTCAATCAGTTCTTCTTTTTTGTTTACGCGCGCTTCATATCTCTGTACTTCTGCGCGGCGTTCGCGGTTTTCTCTTTCCTGCTGGTTACGTTCACGAATGAGTTCATCTTTTGCGTTTAGCAAAATTTCTTTTTTCTGAGCTTCAGCTTCTTTAATTGCGTCCTGTTTTACACGTTCTGCTTTTTGTTCTGATGCAGATAGTTGAAATCTGGCGTACAGCCAGCGAATTGTCCATCCAAGAACGATTCCAACAATAGGGAGAATGATGAATATCAGTATATTCGGCATTTTTGTCTCCTCATTATTTTTGAAATAGTTCAAATATCATTATAAAATATGCGATATTCGTTGTCAAATATGTATATAGTAGAAAATATTAAAAATTTTACGTGTAATTCGCGCGGTTCTGCCTTTAGGTGGCGATTTGCCGCAAAAAATAAATTTATCCGCCGCAAAGTCCTGTGCAATGATGGATGATTTCAGGGACGCTTTGCGACGGAGTCTGTTTATCCGTAAATTGGTTCAAAATCTTCGGCAGGATGACCGCAGATTGGACATATAAAATCTGCCGGAAGCTCAGGATTCATGTATTCGTATCCGCAGATTTTGCATCTCCAGCCGATTATTTTCTTTTGGGTGTTTACGCTTGTTTTTGGCTTCAGTTTGTTCTGGTAGTCGGCGTATGTAAGCGGCGGCTTATCCCCTGTGATGAAGGCGTCTTGAATTTCCGCAATAAAAAGCGTGTGGCTTTCCAGGTTTTCGCTTGAGATGACTTTGCATTTTAAAACCGAGCATACGGATTCCTTGATGAACGGGCAGCCGTTTGAGTCTGTCTCGTGGGGAAAATCCGCGAATTTGTCTGTGTTTTTTCCGCTTTGCAGTCCAAAATGCTTTATAAGGTCGAAAGAGCAGGAATTGTCCAGGATTGAAAGGCTGAAAACTCCAGAAGATTTAAGCATTTCGCAGGTAAGGTTCTGGTTTAATAATGACACGGCGATTCTTGTCGGGCTGTTTGCGACCTGAATGCAGGTGTTTGTTATGCAGGCGTTGATTTTGCCGCCTTGGCAAGTTCCAAGAACGAAAACTCCGTAAGAAATGTTGTAAAGAGCCTTGTTATCCATACTTTACCTCCAGAAAATCTTGTTTTATCAATTTTGTTATATACTTTAATTTAGCAGCGCATATTGAATTTTGTCAAATAAAATCGCTTCTGTTTGTCTTTAGCGGCCTTGATGATTTTTTTTGTCCGGTTGTGTATATTTATGTAACCCGAATGTCGAGTTTTTTGTAAAAAGAATAAAAGCGCAGGCAGATTTGCAATTTGTGAAGATTTTTGGCGATTGAATTAATAAAAGTGCGGAGCACCCGGATTAATACAAGCGTAGCGCGAGCCAAATCCATCTGAGCAAATTGAAAATCTGACGAGAGCGTTCTTTCATAATTTGCAAAAAAAACTCGAAATTAAGGCTATGTTAAAGAGGTTTTTATGGGTGATTTTAAGATTCGGAAAGCAGAAAAAGAAGATATTTCAGTGCTGAAGGAACTGATTTTGGGACTTGCCAGGCACGAAAGGCGTCCTCAGGATGTTACCGGTTCAGAGCAAAGGATGTGCTTCTGGCTTTTTGAGCGGAAAATCGCGTCCGCCCTGATTGCGGAACTTGATGGAATTGCCATGGGATATGCAATTTATTATCCGGTTTACGGTTCTTATGCTGCGAGCGCAAGGGTTCATCTTGAAGATATTTTCATCAAGCCTGAATTTCAGGGCAATGGCTATGGAACAAAATTGCTTTCCTTTATCTGCAGGTCTGTTCTGGCGGAAGGTTTTTCCGGAATGGAATGGAATGCGCTGGATTTTAACGAAAAATCAATCGGCTATTATTTAAAGCTGGGCGCAAAAATAGAAAAGGGCAGGACTTACTTTAGTTTTTCTGAAGAAAATATGAAAAAACTTGAAAAATAATTTTTTCCGGACGCTTTAATTATGACTGCGTTTTGGGTATATTTATAAAATGTGATTTTTAGACATATCAGGGGTTGTTATGAACTGCGATTTTATTAAGAAACTTGCCATTCCTTCAGAGATTAAGGAAATGTTTCCGGTTACAAAAGAAATGGAAAACACTGTTGCTGAGCGGCAAAAACAGATTGAGTCGATTTTTGAAGGAAAAGATGACAGAAAGCTTCTGATTATAGGTCCATGCTCGGCGGACAATGAAGACAGCGTTCTTGATTATATTTCAAGGCTTGTAAAAGTCCAGGAAAAAGTAAAGGATAAGATTTTTATTATTCCCCGGATTTACACAAATAAACCGCGCACAACCGGCGAAGGCTACAAGGGAATGCTTCATCAGCCTGACCCGACGGAAAAACCTGATTTGGTGAAGGGGATAATAGCAACCCGCCACATGCATATGCGGGCTTTGAAGGAAACCGGTTTTTCCTGCGCGGACGAAATGCTTTATCCGGAAAACTATAAGTATCTGGATGATATTCTGGCGTATGTGGCAATCGGCGCGCGTTCTGTGGAAGACCAGCAGCACAGGCTTGTCGCAAGCGGAATCAACGTTCCTGTTGGCATGAAAAATCCTACTTCCGGCGATTATTCGGTTATGATGAATGCAATCCATGCGGCGCAAGGACATCACACGTTCATTTACCGCGGCTGGGAAGTTCATTCGCACGGAAATGCTCATTGCCATGCGATTCTTCGCGGCTATACAAACAAGATGGGAAAATCCCGCCCGAACTATCACTATGAAGATATAATCCGTCTTTGCGACGTTTATGATTCAAGCCCGGAACTTAAAAATCCGGCGGTCATTGTTGACTGCAATCATTCAAATTCCGGAAAAAATCCTTTTGAGCAGCCTAGAATTGTAAACGATGTGCTGAATTCAGCAAAACACAGCGACCGCATTGCAAAGCTCGTAAAAGGATTCATGGTGGAAAGCTATATTGAAGACGGAAGCCAGAAACCGGGCGAAGGCTGCTACGGAAAATCAATTACAGACGCATGCCTTGGCTGGGAAAAAACTGAAAAAATGATTTACGGCATTGCAGAGTCGTTGTAATGTCAAAAAATATAAATTTATTATTTGGGAAAAGTTGAACTATGGAAAAAATTGTAATCGGAAATCCGTTTGTTATTATTTTTACGGCAGGAACTTTGGTCAGTTTTTTAATAAATCATGTTCTTGAATTTGTTGACTGGCGGGCGCGCGTAAAAAACGGTGGAAAACTTCCTGATGAGCTGAATGGTTTTCCTGAATCTTCGGTTTTTGACACAAAAAAACTCGCTTCAATCAATGCGTATGAAAATGCAAAATATTTTTTCTGGATTCCGGGCTCTCTGGCATCGGTTTTTCTTGCGCTGGCGCTTGTTTTTTCCGGCTTTTATCCATGGCTTTTTAATGTTGTCTGCCGTTTTACAGGTTTTCCGAACGGTTACTGGTCAACCTTTTTCTGCGCGTTCTGTTTTTCTGTTCTTGCCGGAATTCCAGAAGGAATTCTTGATATTCCGTTTGAGCTGATAAAAGAATTTAAGATTGAAAAAGCTTTTGGCTTTTCAAAAATGACGATAAAGCTGTGGATTGCGGACCAAATTAAGGGAATTGCTATGTCGCTGGTTCTTTCGGCGGTTCTGGTTGCCGCAATGGTTGGAATTTTGGTTGCTTTTCCGCATGGCTGGTGGATTTTTCTTACAATCGTTATTTTTGCGTTCACTTTTATAATGCAGATTCTTTATCCGCTGGTAATAGCCCCGATTTTTAATAAATTTTCTCCGCTGGAGGAAGGCGAGCTTAAGACAAGGATAACTGAGCTTATGCAGAATCTTGGATTTAAGTCTTCGGGAATTTTTGTTATGGATGCATCAAAAAGAAGCGGACATTCAAACGCGTATTTTGGCGGAATCGGAAAATCCAAGCGGATTGTGCTTTACGATACGCTTATAAAGCAGCTTACAACAGACGAGCTTGTGGCGGTTCTTGGCCACGAGCTGGGGCATTACAAGCTTCATCATATTATTCGCCGCTTCTGCGTTTTAATTCCTGTTGAATTTGCGTTGATGTTCATTCTGTACAGAATTGCGCAGTCAACATCGATTTATACCGGTTTTGGTTTTGCCCTGACTGGAATAAAGGTTGAATCAGTTCAGTTTATCGGTCTGTTTCTTGCAAGCCTTGTTGCAGGTTCTCTTTCTGAAATTTCTTCACCGATGCGTAATTTTTCCAGCCGTAAGGACGAATTTGCCGCAGATAAATTTTCGGCGGAGCTTACCGGTCATCCTGAGCATTTGATTTCTGCGCTTATAAAACTTAACAGCGAAAATCTTAGCGAGCTTGTTCCGCCGAAAATTTATGTCGCATGGAACTATAATCATCCGAGCCTTATAGAAAGGGTGGAAGCCCTGAAAAAATTATAAAGTCCAAGCCGGCGGCGGAATCTGCTATGTATTTGATCTAATCGCCGAGCCTGGTTGTTCTTCAATGTGAAGGCAGTCCAGAGAATCCCTGGTTGTTGAAAGAACTTTTTTTATGCGCGCAAGGCATAATTCCGCTATGCTCTGGAATCTTCCGGGATTTTCAATTTTTTCAGGTTTCTGAATGAGCATGCACTTTCTTGTGCCGCCGTCCAGCCGGTTCTGCTCGATTGTCGCTTCCAGCGTTGAGCCGCTTCCTGCGAAAAAATCCATTATCGTAATGTCGTCCGGCATATTTACAATTTGTATAAAATGCTGAATCAGGTTTACAGGTTTTGGATTGTCAAAGGATTTTTTTTCGCAAAGAAGCTCGTCCAGATGTTTCTGGGCTTTGCGTGTGCTTTCTGCGCCGTCTATTATATTTCTTGGAATTATTTCAACTTTTTCGCCGTTAAAAACTTTTTTTCGCGGAACATTTGAAAATTCCGGGGCTTTTCCCCAGTAAATTTTATCTTCTTTTATAAGCTGTTTCATTTCTGCTTCGGGAATAAGCCATTGGCGTTTCCAGCGGATTCCTCCCGGAGAAACAATTTCGTAGTAGTTTTCGCTTTTCGGGTTTGAACGTTTTTCGTCAAAACTTATGCTTCCTGAAAACCATGCGCCCCTTCTGTCGCCGTCGGCATTGCTTGTGGCCCAGCCTGTCTGCTCAAAATCCGAAAACTCTTTCAGTTTTTTCTTGTTTTTTGCGTAGCAAAGGTTTGACTGCTGCAGAGTGCGGCTCCACTTGTCTTTTTTTCCTTTTCCGTGAAGCCACATAAAATCGTTTACAAAATTGTTTTCCCCGAAAATCTGGTCGCAAAGGATTTTAAGCAGATGAACCTGGCTTTGTCCAATCGCAATGAATATGCATCCTGAATCTTTTAAAAGTTCCCTGGCGGCGCAGAGCCTTCGTCGCATAAAGCTTAGCCATTCATCGGTCTGCATATTGTCGCGGTAGGTGAAATTTTTTCCTGTGTTGTATGGCGGGTCTGTGTAGATTAAGTCTATTTTTTCCCTGTATTCCGAAAGCAGCAGTTTTAGCACCGGATAGTTATCTCCTTCTATAAATGTGTGGCGGATGCCGCTCTGCGCTGCTGAAAAATCTATGGTTTCATCTTTTTTTAGTATGAAATGCTGTGAAATGTCTTTTACGTCTGCTTTTTCTGAAAAATCGGTCCATGAAATTGAAAAACTCATTTTTACAGTATATTATAGCTTTATGAAAAAAAAAGCGATTCTTTATAATTCAAATTTTGAAAAGCTTGCAACTTTGGCGCAGTATTTGGTTCACGATGACTGGGAAATTCTTTCCGCCGGCGATACGGCTAAATTTCTTCAGGAAAACAATATTCCATATACTTACACAAAGCAGCTTGAATATAACCCGAATTCCGATGACAACTTTATAAGCCTGTCCCATTCGGTTCTTGCGGCAGGAAGAAATCTTCTTTCAAGTTCGTTTTCAACAGATTTTGTGGTTAATCTTGTCTGCATCAATGTTGAGCCGGTTTTTCATAAGCTGAATGATTTTCTGGAAGTTGAAAAAAGCTATAACTCAATTGAGCTGAAGGAAATGGCTCTGCTTGCCTCCGCTGCAAAAAATTATATGAATGTCCTTGTTCTTTGCGACTCCGCGGACTATCAGGATGCGATTGTTCAGATGAAAAACGACAGCATTTCAACTGAGTTCAGGCTTTATCTTGCGGCAAAGGCGTTGAACCAGATTTCTGCCTGTTCCGCGGCAAATGCTCTTTCAATTTCCCAGTCTATGGATGTGAATTCTTGTCCGCCGTACCTTATGATTCCATTTAAATTTGCAGGAAGGCTTCATCACGGTTCTAACGACCATCAGAGCGCATTCCTTTATTCTTTGAATGACAAAGTCGGCGCGCTTTCTGGAATGAAAAAAATTCAGGGAAAGGAAATGAATTTTAACCTTTACGAAAACTGTTTTGCCGCGTGGAAGGCAATCAGCATTTTTACAAAGATATTAAAAAGTCCGTTTACGGTTGACAGCGTTGACTGCAACAATTATCCGTTTACAACTCAGTTTACTCCGGCCGCAACTTCTGTGTTTACGATTGGAATAAAAAATTCAAATCCGATAGGCGCTTCTCTTGGTGGAACGCTTTTGGAATCTTTTAGAAAAACCTATTCTTGCGAGCCGGATTCCTTTAAGGGGTCAACATTCGGATGCAGCTCTGTTGTTGACGGGGAAACCGCGCGCGAACTTGTGAAGATTGATTTTCGTGCGATTATCGCACCGGATTTTACAAAAGAAGCAAGGGAAATTTTTTCCGAAAGAAAAGATATGCGTCTTGTTATTGTCTCAAGGTTTATAAGCGGTTATTACGAAATGGCGGCGATTGACGGCGGAATTATGCTTCAGGAGCCTGATTCTAAAATGTTTACAAAACTTAGCGTGGTTACTCAGAAACGTCCTTCGCAGGCGCAGGTTGATTCAATGGCATTTGGAATGCTGGTTGCAATGACCTGCAAGTCTGACGCGGCGGTCGTTGTGAATGATTTTTCTACAGTTGGAATTTCTGCCGGGAACACAAGCCGTAAAAGGGCTGTACGGTATGCGCTTCAGGATGCGAGCGAGTATTTTGAAAATAATCAGAATAATAATCTAATAAGTAAGGACCGGAATTCCGAAATTTTAATAAGCGATTCTGTCATTTATTTTGATGAATACGTAAAAAAACTTGCGGATGTTGGAATCAAGGCGATTATTCAGACGGGTGGTGTTGACTGCGATGCGGAATTTATCCAGTATTGCAACGAGCGCGACATTTCCATGATTTTTACCGGAATACAGCATTTGTCTGTTTAAAATAAAATTTTCCCGAGGATTTTATGCTTTACTATTTAGGTTCGTACCTTCAGAAGTTTTTTGGACCTGCGCGTCTTCTTCAGTCTTATGCGGTCTTGATAATTCTTGCCCTCTACAGCGGTTTTGTCCTTATGTATAGATTTTTGCCGAAATTTTACAGCGTGCTTCCTCATGACCGCGGCCGGGAATTTACGTTGACTGCGGAAGCGGCGAAGGGAAAACCGACTGGTGCCGGCGCTGTGTTTATAACGGCTTTTGTGCTGCTTTGCATTGTTTTTGTTCCCATGAGCTGGAGGCAGTGCGGAATTCTTTTTCTTACCTGGATTACAATGCTGACAGGATTCTTAGATGATAAAAGCATTTCCAGCTGGGGCGAATATTTGAAAGGCGCGCTTGATCTGCTGATAAGCATCGCGGCTTCTGTTCTTTTGTATTTTATTGCAAAATCTCAGTCTGCTGACGGAACAGTCTGTTTCTGGCTTCCGTTTGTTTCTCATCTTATTGTGGTGCATCCTGCGGTCTATATTTTGATTGGCGTAATTCTTCTGTGGGCTTCCATAAATACAACGAACTGCACAGATGGCGTTGACGGTTTGAGCGGAACGCTTGTTTTGATTGCGCTTATTACAATGGGAATAATTTTTTATTTTATTCTTGGCCATGTTGATATTTCAAAGTATCTTCTTGTTCCTAATTTGAAGGATGGCGCAAAATGGGCTCTTATGACGTTTACCCTTGCCGGGGTTCTTACAGGATATTTGTGGCACAACGCCTATCCGAGCCATGTCCTGATGGGCGATGCCGGAAGCCGCGCTTTGGGATTTTTTATTGGATGCGCTATTCTTATAAGCGGAAATCCGCTTTTATGCCTGGCGACTTCTACAATCATCTTTTTGAACGGCGGAATGGGTCTGGTAAAAGTATTCCTTTTGCGGTTTTTTAACATCAGGATTTTTGAAAACATCCGTTTTCCTTTGCACGACCACATGAGAAAAAACCGCGGCTGGTCTGCGACCCAGGTTCTTCTGAAATTTATGATAATGCAGCTTTTGATAACTGTTGCGGTAATCGGTCTTTTCTTTAAAGTCCGTTGATTTGAGCGCGGGGATAAACTCAGGCCGCTTGTGTTGTGGTTTGGCAGATATAAAAAAAGACTGAAATTGAAAAAAAATCAACTTCAGTCTTTTGAAAATGTCTTTTTCATCTTTTTACCTCTTTTTTCTAGTGTTAGTGATTATAAAACAGAGCCATTTGCTTGTCAAAAATATTCTTCTGCTCCGGTTTGTTCTTTTGGAGCGGAACTCTTCTATTGAATCTCAAAAGCCTTGTCGTCTACAAGTATGTATCTTTTTCCGTCTATTGTCACAATTTTTGCGGAATCTCCTGCGGTCTGGGCTGATGATTTTCCGGCAGGATTGTCTTCTATTGAAAAGTATAAATCCTTGTTTTTAATAAAAAAGTCTTTTACAAGGATTTTTTCGTTGCCGCCGCCAAAATCAATGTCAAAAGTTATGGTGTTATGGTTTGTCCTGCTGAGTTTTCCGTCATTTCCAAAAAAATATCTCAGTTCATCGTGCATGTCGTCATCTTCTTTTCCATCAAAGTTTTCTACGCTTCCAGGCTGAAGATTTGCAATCGGAAGAAGTTTTATGCTTTTTCCGTTGATTGAAATTGTTATATGAATATTTTTAAGTTCATAAGAACTGTCGTTCCTGATTTTTATTTCATCATAAAATCCCTTGCCGGTCAAATCAGAGATTTTAAACTCAAAAGAATGGCTTTTTCCGCCACCTAAGTTCTGCGCAAATATAAAGCCTGCGATAAAAATAAAAAATATGGACGTGAATATTTTTTTCATATCAATTACCTCTTTTCTGTTGTTTTTTAGTCCGAATGTCGAGTTTTATAAAAAAACTTGATATTCAGGCTATCTTAAATCAATACGCATTTATTGTCAAAAAACTTGACCTGAAAACACATTTGTCAGATAATAAAAAAAAGTCCCCCGGATTATGTGGGAATTATTTAAAAAGTCGTCCGAATTTCGTGATAATCTTTAAAAAAGTCGTCAAGATTTCGTGATTATGGAAAAATATTATGTATAGAAGAATAATTGAAAGTTTGAAAAAATGGAAAGAATCTCCTCGTAGAAAACCGCTTATCCTGCAAGGTGCAAGGCAGACTGGCAAGACATGGATTATGAAAGAATTTGGAAGGACTGAATATAAAAATACAGCTTATCTTTTTTGCCAGGAAAATCCTGCTTTAAAAAGCCTTTTTGAAGCTCCGTTTGATAAGGAGCGGCTGCTAAACGGATTTCAACTTTTGTGCGGTTTTAAAATTGAAGCTGAAAATACTCTTATAATTATTGATGAAATTCAAGATATTCCAAAAGCCATTACATCATTAAAATTTTTTTATGAGCAGGCTCCGGAATATCATATAATATGTGCAGGTTCTCTTCTTGGAGTTTCGTTATGCGAAGGTATTTCATTTCCTGTGGGAAAAGTTAATTTCTTGAATTTATATCCTCTTTCTTTTTCTGAATTTTTAATGGCAATTGGAAAAGGGCAGTATGAATCTTTGATAAATTCTAAAACTCCTGATGTTGAGCTTATAAAGTCATTTTCATCTGACTTGAAAGAGTTTTTGAAATATTATTTTTTTATTGGTGGAATGCCGGAAGTCGTGTCGACATGGATTGAAACAAATGATTTTAATGAAGTTCGTCGTGTTCAGCTGGAACTTCTTGAAACTTATAAGAATGATGTTTCAAAACATACGTCGCCGGAAGTGGCAAATAAAATCAGACAGGTTTGGGATTCTGTTCCTGGCCAATTGGCTAAAGAAAACAAAAAATTTCTGTATTCAGTGGTAAAGCAAAGTGCCCGTGCGCGTGAATATGAAAATGCAATCAACTGGCTTGCTAATGCGGGGCTTATTACAAAAGTTTATCGTGTTAATAAGCCTGGAATTCCGATAAAAGCCTATGAAGATTTGGAGACATTTAAAATCTTTGTCCTGGATACAGGTCTTTTGTGCAGTATGACACTTTTGAGCGCAAGGACTTTACTTGATGGAAATAAGCTTTTTACAGAATTTAAAGGTGCTCTTACGGAGCAATATGTCTGTCAGCAACTTGTAAGTGAATTTCAAATAGAACCTTTTTATTGGTCTTCTAAGGACGGTTCGGCGGAAATTGATTTTATTTTTCAGGACAATGATAGCGTTGTTCCTGTGGAAGTGAAATCCGAAATAAATCTTCAGGCTAAAAGCCTGAAACTATATCGGGAAAAGTATAATCCAGCGACACTGCTGCGTTTTTCATTGTCAGATTATATAAACCATGGAAATTTAAAAGATATTCCGCTGTATGCTATTCCGATGATAAAGAATTTTCTGGAATATTAATGCAGAAAAAAATAACCGCAATCTGAAACGTTTTGGGGTTCTTCAGATTACGGTTATTGTTAAAAATACTAAATATATTTATCTAGAATGACTCATTCCCTAAGGCTTTATAAATTTCTTCTTTTGTGATTCCTTGTACAGACATTACTTCTAAAAGACCTTCTGTCTGGAATGGACGGACGGCTTTTGTGTCTCGTACATAAATTACATTGTTATTTATATACATGTCAAAAAATTGTTTAGACACAGAAGCGTCCGTTTTGTATATAGATACATAAGAATCAGAACGCTTGTCATAATTGCATCCGAGATTATTATCCCAATAAAATTGGGTTGTTCCGTATTGAGAGATTTTCAGAATATCCCCGGAATCAACCTTAAAATCAAAGTCTTTCCAGTTTCCTGAAAATCCTTTCCATGAAATAGAACATCTTACTCTTGAATTTAACGGATTGTCTCCTTTTTCATAACCAAAAAACAAGAAAGTTCCATCTGGATTTATGCATTTAAAGCTGTAAATAGTTTCTGAATCAAAATCATTTCTTACTTTAGAAACTTTCCATGCTAAATTTTCAACACGTTTTCTATTTTCTTCGGCTTTTTTTGTTTCTTCTATTTTCTTCTGACGGGCGATTTCAATTTGCTGTTTTGCATAATCTTTAAGATATTTATCTTTTTTTACAGTTGTTCTGCTTATAGAAATGACTTCTCCGCTTTCAACATCAACGATTCTGGCATTTACATTTATTTCTTCTCCAATATCTTTCATATCTCCATAGCAGATATAGTCTACTCCTGCAATTTTACCAATGGATTTTGCGGATGAATCATCAACAATTCCACTGGCTTGGAATTTTTGTTCAGAAAGAATTTTTTCAAGATTTGAACGTTCTATTATTTTTATGTTTCCACATTCAAAAACAGCTTGAGTAACCGCATCTGTTACATAATTTTCTACAAATTTATTGTTTGAATCAGATGTTAAAGCTATAAATGCCATGCTGTTTTTTTTAGTTTTATTAGTATTTTTTAATAAATCGTAAGAGAGTTCATATAATTCATCAGAAATTGTGGCTTTTCCAATGAGAGACATAACCTTTCTGTTTGATTTTGTCATTGTATTCCAGTCATATAATTCAACCAGGGCATAGTCTGAATAAACTCTGATATAAATTGATAAGTCTGTTACAAGATTGTTTTTTGAATGAACATCAGAATATGAATTGTCTTTTATTTTATGAATACCTGAAGTATTGAATTTTCCATAGCGGGCTGCAAGTTTTCCTTCTTTTATATCTGTTTTATTAAGGCGTTCTGTAACTTTTGCAAGTTTATCGTCAAGAAAGTAAAACCAAACCTGAGAAACGGCTTTGTCGGAAATGTTTTGTACAGAATAAATCTTCAAATCACCTTTATAAGTTTTTTGTTCTGAGTTGATTATATCATCGTCAAGCAATTGCAAATTATAACCTGCCATTTTTGTCATGGCTAAAGAAGTTTGCCATTGTAAATCTTTGTAGCCAACGGTGGAGTCTATTGGTGCTGCAAATAGTTTTACAACAAGTAATATTCCCAAAAAGATAGTTCCAAATAATTTTTTCATTTTTTTTCTCCATTTTTTATTTATTTTAAAAAATCATTTTCAATAGCATTGCACAAATTTTTATAAGAACGGTGGTAAACAGTGTCTTTGTCAAATCCTGAAACTTTATCTAATTGTCTTGTGTATGAATAGACAGAATTTTTATTGGAAAAAATTTCTATCGTTATGGATGGATTTGTCTGATAAGTTGATGGCGTTTTTGTCACATTTACGTTAACTGTTGCTTTAGCTTCATAATTGTTATCATTGGAAGTTGTAATTGAAAAATTTTCTTTTGAAAGACAATCTGAAATTTTGTCAAAAACCTGATTATTAATATCATTGATGACATTGACGCAAATTTTTATTTTAGATTTTATGTCATTGATTTTTGAGAAAGATTCTGCTGCTAGAATATCGATTTCTGAATATGCTTTTGCTTTTTCTGGTGCAATTGCAATAGCAAAATCATAAGATTCATAAAAATCATTCAGTATTTTCTGAGCATTTTGTATAGCAATTATTTTTTTTACATCATCATCAAAAGAAAGTGCTTTTTCATATGCTGATGGAAAAAGTTTTTGTGTTTTATCTAGTTTTGGCTGAATAACATCAAATGCTTTTCTTCTGTTAATATACGCGACACAAATGTACATTCCATAATCTGGACTGTAATAAGGAGTTGTATATTCAAGTTGATAGATTGTGTTTTCTGAAGAAGATATGATATTTTGACGGATTTTTCTATAGGAATTTATATTTTCATTTTTTTCAGTCGCAAAATATTCTGAAGATAAATTTGTTTTTATGATAGTTTTTATATTTTCACTTATTTCTGCCGCTGCTTTAGATTTAGCCTCGATGTCTGATGAACCAAAAGCAGATGCGGATAAATATTCATCTTTAGGGAAAAGTGAATTTTTTCCTTCCTCAGTGATCCAAATTGGAAAAGATTTGACATTTTTGTTTTTTGATTTTGCAGATAAATCAAAGATAAGAATAGTTATTATAACTGAAAAAAATAGTATTCTTCTAAGTTTTGCATATTCTATTTGTCGAAGCATTTTATCATTATAAATAAATGTTTTTGTTTTCTCAACACGTCTGAATTGACACAAGGCTGTCGGCTTTCTGTAAGGACTTTATTTGTCGAAAATAAACTTGAAGAATTTAAAGGAATTTTGCGGGACAATATGCCTGAACCTTTGCCCGGAAAAAGTATAATCTAAAAAAACTGATGTAAAAAAAACCGTAATCCGGCAATGCTCAGATTACGGTTTTTTTATTTTTATTTTGTGGTTACCTTGATTTTTGTGGCGATAACCTGTGCTTTTTCATCGCGCAAAATGTATTCAACATTGATGTCTTCTTCGGGAATATTTGCTTTTTCTGTCGCTTCTTTTACGATGAGCTCTTTTATTTCTTCATCATTTGCCTTGAGCAAAGTTTTCATTGAAGTATTATTGTCAAGGGTCAGAGGCTTTTTTGCGCAGGAAACAGCAAGGGTTGATACTGCAAAGCATATTGCGAAAAAATTAAAAAATCTGTTCATTCTTGTTTTCTCCTGTTTTTACTATAAATCTAAACTGCTGTTTATCGCGTTGTTAAGGCTTTCGGCTGAAGAAAAAAGCGTGTAGTTGTAGCCGCCGTCAAAAAAACTTATCTCTAGGGCGGCGTCTTCAGTGCCTAAGACTACAATCTGCTTTTTTTTGTTTTCGATTTTAAAAAGCAAATCATCCATGTCGTCAAGCTCGAACAATCCGTCGTCAAATATGCCAAGTTCATCCCATGACTTTATGGAATTTGTCGCATCGTATACTTTGTCGCCATAAATAGAGATGTAATTGTTTACAACTTTTTCACCTTCTTCGTTGCAGGTTACTACTGACAGAATTTCATCGCAGCCTGTAAGCAGCAAAGCCAATAAGCATGAAAAAAGTAAAATACCAAATTTCTTTTTCATAAAAACTCCATAAAAAGTCAATGCGGAGATTCCAATTTCCGGGTTGACTCTTTAAGATGTTCCGCACCGCAGTTGGAAACATCATTTAATAAGAAAGTTTGCAACGCAAACCGCCGGATACTAATTATCATTCTTGTTTATAAAAATAGCAAGGAAAAAGTGGCTGAACGGATAGTTCTTTGTGAACAGTCATTTTACCATCCGCCGGAAGCGCCTCCGCCGCCAAAATGTCCTCCGCCGCCGCTAAAGCGGCTTCCACCGCCGCCAAAGGAATTGCGGCCGCCGCTGTAAAAGTTGTTCATTGAGCCGCTTCTGCCGGAGCTTCCGCGGTGAGCGTTCCGGTACGCGCTTGTAAAAATAATCCACGGCAAAAAGTTGTTGCTTCTTCCGCTTGCGATGCAGGAAAAGAGTATGAACCAGCCAAAAACCCATAGGAATCCGTATAGAATTCCCATGTAGGAGTTGTCTTCGTCAGATTCTTTTAATACGCTTTTTGAAACAAGCTCTTCGTTGTCAGAGATAATTCCCGCGATGTTTTTTACGCCTTTTAAGATTCCTTCTGAATAATCGCCGTTTCTGAATTCCTGGATTATCACATTCCGCAGAATCTTGTGTCTGTTAAAGTTCCTTCAAGTCCGTATCCAACTTCGATTCTGGCTTTGTGGTCATTTAGCGCGACTACTATAAGAACGCCGTTATCCTTGTCTTTTTGTCCGAGCCGCCACGATTCTGCGACTTTCATTGAAAAATCTTCAATGGAATCACCGTTTAATGAATCTATTGTAAGAACTGCGACCTGCGCGCCGGTTGAATTTTCAAGGCTTTCAAGATATCTGGTTATTTCTTCCCTGTCTTTTCTGGTGATTATGTTCGCGTTGTCAACTATTCTTCCTGTAAGCGCCGGAATGTCTGAGGCAAAAGCCGCGGCTGGGCTGAACGCAAAAACCGCCGCGATTAATGCAAGGATAAAATTCCGCTTAAACTTAGATTCTTTCATTCTAATCCTCCAGGATTGCAAGACCGTCCGGCAGTTCATTTTGATTTTCTTTTTTTGCCGGAAAGTTTTCTGCAAGAAGCTCACCGCATTTTTCAACTGCGGCGATAAATCCTTCTTTTGTTTTTCCAGACTTGATTCCAAGCGCAAGGTCATCCGCGATTATGTTCCACAAGTCCTGCGGAATTTTTTGTGCAATTCCAGAGTCCGCCACAATCCTGACCTGTCTTTCCAGGTATGAAACAAAAATCAGAATGCCTGAATGTTCTTTTGTGTCGTAAACTCCGCTTTGCGCAAAATGTCTGAACGCGCGGTTTGTTACAGCCTGGTTTTTTATGTTTTTTGGAATTATTATTCTGTCAATCTGAGGAATGTTTGCAAAATAAAAACCGAAGACGATTGTCGCCAAGGTTGCGATTCCATAAAATGCCGGAAGAAGCCAAACCGGGCAGCCCCAGAAAAATTTGTCATAAAGCGCGAAAATTTTTGCGGCGAACGGAAGAAGGATTGTAAAAACAAATGCCGCCAGATATGTCGAGGCAAGGAGTTCCCAGAATGAATAATGGTCGCTTTCGGCTGTCAGAGCCAGCGCGATTTCGCCGCTCGTGCTTGCTTCCGCCTTTTTTACCGCATTTCTGATTTCTTCCATATCGGAATCTGAAAGTTTTATTTTTTTCAAAAGATGTTTTTTTGTCATTTTCGCCGCCCGCAGATTTTTAGAACTGCACCGCTGGAGCCGCAGATGCTTGTGCCGCCGCCGTAAAATATGATTTTGCCTTGAATCCCATTTTTCCTGCGATTAAAACTCCAGGCCATTTTCTGATTGATGCGTTGTATTTTTGCGCAAGGTCGTTGTATCTTTTTCGTTCTGTTGAAATGCGGTTTTCTGTTCCTTCAAGCTCATCCTGAAGCGCAAGGAAATTCTGGTTTGTCTTTAGTTCCGGATAATTTTCTGTGACAGAAAGAAGTCTTTGCAGCGCTCCGCCCAGGGAATCCTGAACTTTCTGGAATTCTGCGAATTTCTCTTCGTCCTCAAGAATGCTTGCGTCGAGTTTTATTATTCCGCCGGCTTTTGCGCGCGCTTCCGCAACTTGCGTGTAAAGTTCGGTTTCATGGCTTGCCGCGCCTTTTACAGTTGAAACAAGGTTTGGAATCAAGTCGTATCTGCGCTGGTACTGATTTTCAACCTGCGCCCACTGGGCTGAAACCTGCTCGTCCAGTTCGACCATATTGTTGTATATGTTGCAGGAAGAAACACCTGCCATGAGCGCGATTCCCGCAAAAATTGAAGACAAGATTTTTGTGATTTTCATAGATTTCTCCATCGTGTGAATTTTTGTATTTAGAAATTTTAATTTTTTTTGTAAAAAAAATTAAATTTCCTACTATAAAAAATAAAGCCATAAGTAAATTGGGTCAAGAAAATGATTGAAAAAAATGCTGATTCTGTATATTCTTATCCAGATAGAGTAAAGTTTTTTTTAATGCCGTGTTTTTACATTGCGGTGTTATTTCAGGAGCAAAAATGTATAAGGCAAAAGATTACGATTTTACGGTAGAACAGTTAGGTCCTTGTAAATTTAATTCACCGATTCAGTTGTCAACGGTAGTCGGCGGTGCATACGCAAACTATGTGCGCGATGATTCTTTTGTAAGAAACAGAATCAATGTTTTCAGTAAAGAAGAACCGAATTCTGTTGACGCTACAAATCTTTTGCAGAAGGCCGGTCCGCGCGAGAAAATATATTTTGACCCTAAAAAAGTAAAGGCCGGAATCTGTACCTGCGGCGGTCTTTGTCCTGGATTGAACGACGTTATCCGTGCCGTGGTCCGCTGCTTGTGGAACAGATATGGTGTCCGCGATATTGTTGGCTTCCGCTATGGCTACCGTGGACTTTTTAAAGATTCAAATCTTGAGCCAATCCAGCTTACTCCTGATGTTGTTGATGAAATCCACAAGATTGGCGGTTCGTTTATTGGAACAAGCCGCGGCGGCGGAAACAGGATTCCTACTGATGGCGTTGATACAATTGAACGCCTCGGCATTAACATGATGTTTGTTATTGGCGGCGACGGAACTCAGCACGGAGCATTGGCTATGGCTGAAGAAATCCAGAAGCGCGGCCTTGAATGCGCGGTTGTCGGAATTCCTAAGACAGTGGACAATGATTTTCTTCTTATTGACCATTCATTCGGTTTTGAGACAGCGGTTCAGCAGGCAAAAGAGGCGATTGCTTCAATGCACATGGAAGCCCGCTCACAGCCGAACTGCATCGCTCTTGTAAAGCTTATGGGACGCGAGTCAGGCTTTATCGCCACCTACGCGGCTCTTGCTTCACACGAGACAAATTTCTGCCTTATTCCGGAAATTCCTTTTGATATGGAAGGTCCTAACGGTTTCCTTGCGAACCTTGAAAAGCGTCTTATGGATCACAAGCATGCCGTTGTTGTTGTGGCGGAAGGCGCAGGACAGGAGCTTTTCGCTTCTAATGACGAGACGGACGCTTCCGGAAACAAGAAGCTCGCGGATATCGGAATCTATCTTCGCGACGCGATTAAAGCATATTTTACAAAAAAGAATATTCCGGTCGACTTGAAGTATTGCGATCCAAGCTATCAGATTCGTTCTGCGGTTACAATCGCATCTGACTCTGTTTATTGCGAAAGGCTTGGAAACAACGCCGTTCATGCGGCTATGGCTGGAAAAACAAAGATTGTTGTAGGGCTTGTTCATGACAAATTTGTTTATATTCCTACAAAAATGGCGATTGCAAGCAGAAACTTTGTTGACCCGGAAGGCGCATTGTGGCGCGACGCGCTGGATGCTACAGGCCAGCCGATTCTTATGGTAAACGATGAAGAAAAGGCTAAAAAAATAATGTGTCAGAAGCTTGGTCTTTAATGACTGCAAAAAAAATTACGGAAAATGTCTTCTATATTCCCGGTGCGACAAATGTTGGTGTTATTGCGGTAAATGGAAAGCGCGGCTCGAAGGCAAAAGACCTTTATCTTGTTGATTCGGGCGGCGATTCTGAAGATGCCGCGCGCATATTCAGCAGCCTGGTAGAGCTTTTTCCGGAAGAAAAGGGCGGCTTTAATCTTGTCGCCGTAATAAATACTCATTCTCATGCAGACCATTGCGGCGGAAACGCTTTTTTTGTTCAAAAAACCGGATGTCAGATTTGGTGCGATAGAATTGAATCGGCCGGTCTTGAGTGCAGCCTTTTGCAGTCGATTATTACCTGCGGTTCAATGCCGCTGCCGCATCTTCAGTCCAGTTATTATGTTGCAAAACCTTCAAAGGCCGACAGATTTATTGATGAAAATTCAGAGATTAGGCTTCGCGGCGGCGGAAAAATAAATTTCATCAGCCTTCCGGGGCATTACCTGAATATGCTTGGCGTTCTTTTTACAAGCAAAAAGGGAGAGACTGTTTTTTTTCCGGGAGATGCGGTTTTTGGCAGGATGCACGTCCTGAAATACTGGATTTCTTATCTTGTTGATTTGGGGGCGTTTAAGCAGACCTTGAGCAAGCTGAATGAAACGGATTTTGACTGGTACATTCCATGCCACGGCGAGCCTTGCCAAAGGATTCAGGAAACCGTTGAGATGAACAAAATTGCTATTCTTTCCACGGAATACTGCATTCTGCGTGCCTTAAGGGATGAGCGGCGGCTTACTTTTTCAGAGCTTATGAAGGCGATTGCCGACATGAACGACATAAAGCTTCGTACTCCGCAATATCTTTTGATTGGAAGTACAATCCGCGCGTATCTTTACTATCTTTATCAGGAAAACAAGATTGACTGCGCGATGAAAGAAAATCAGCTTTTCTGGTTCAGTGTAAAAGACTAGCCCTCTTGAATGTTATTCGTCCCAGCCCGGAATTTTTACAGATTCATCCCAGGTTTCTATTATCTGTATTCCGCTTGATGTTCCAATCCTGTTTGCGCCTGCCAGAATCATTTCCAGAGTTTTTTTTGCATTCCTGATTCCGCCGGATGCTTTTACTCCGAAGTTTTTTCCCACGGTTTTTCGCATCAGTTCAACGTGATGTGCGGAAGCGCCGTTTGGAAGAATGTTTCCTGAGGAATCTTTTGGCGTTGCAAATCCAGTTGAGGTTTTTACGAAGTCTGCGCCGGAACGGATTGCGCACTGGCAGCAAGTCACGATTGTTGTGTCTGCAAGGAAGCAGGTTTCCAGGATTACCTTTACGGTGACTGTTTTTCCTGTCTTTGCGCCGGCATCTCTTGCGGCGTTGACTACACCGGCAATATCAAGCTGTATGGAATTGAATCTGCATTCTGCCGCATCTCCGGCATTTATTACCATATCGATTTCATCCGCGCCGTTTAGTATTGCTTCCGCGGCTTCGTATGCCTTGGCTTCCGTAGTGGTTGCTCCAAGCGGAAAACCTATGACCGTACAGATTTTTACATCGGTTCCTTCAAGTTCATTTTTGCAAAGCGGAACGTAAGTCGGATTTACGCAGACTGATTTAAAGCGGTAGTGTTTTGCTTCCGCGCAGAGCCGGGTTATGTCTTTTATGCCTGCGGTCTGGTTAAGCATTGTGTGGTCTATTAATTTTGCAAGTGTCTCTTTTTTCATTGTTCTTTTATTTTGAATCAACCGGAAATAAAATTCAAGATTCAAGGCGTTTGGACAAGTTGGAATAACTTGGAGCAATTCAGTTAGTCATTGCGAACTTGGATTTATTGAAAAATCGTTTTTCGTAGAGTAATATTTTTCTAGTTCATTTTTAGCTGTAAGGAGAATGACTATGGCTTACAAAATTGATTCTGATAAATGCGTTAATTGCGGCGCATGCGAACCTGATTGTCCGGTAGGAGCAATTTCCGAAGTAAACGATAAAAGGACAATCGATGCTAATACGTGCATCAGCTGCGGTTCTTGCGCTTCAACTTGTCCGGCTGAAGCAATTTCAGAGTAATTATTATTAAAAAGCAGGTTTTTGGATGCAGAAACCTGCTTTTTGCTTTAAAATAACGTCATGTTAAAATCCGCTTTAAAAATAAAAGAGTTTTTTTCAGTTTTTGTAAAGTTTCTTGTTCTTATTTTGATTTGCCTTGCCGTTTGCTTTGCTGTTGTTTTCCCTGTGTGGAAATTTGCTGTTTCCGCTCCGCGGGTCTACACTTTTTTTGTTCTTGCCGTTATTTTTGCAGCCGCTGTGTTTTTTGCAGTCAGAAAAATTTTAAGAAAAAAGAATGTCTCGTAAATTTTTTGCGCTGATTTTTTTTGCCGTTCTGATTTTTTTTTCCGCTTCTGCTTTTGCGGAAGAAACTGGTGGAAAAATCAGGATAAATGCTGAAAAACTTCCGGTTATACATAAACTTTCCCGCTCTGACGTTGTCTTTCGCCAGTTTGAAGAAACTGTTTTTCATAATGACAGAATTTTTGCAGATGAGCTGAACACAGAACCGCCGGCGGAGGAATTTTACGCTTACATTCCAGGCAGGGCTGAGGATATTTTGTCTGTATGCGCCGCATCGGGCATTCCGTATGACACTCTGGTTACGCTGAATTCGCTTTCTGTAGTTTCTGAAAAAATCGCCGGAAAAAAAATCGTTTTGCCGACCGCGAAAGGAGTTTTTGTCTGTGAAAATCCAGTTTCCTTTGTTGAGATTTTAATTTCCTCCGAATCCGGAAGTTTTGTGGAAAAATCTGAAAAAACATGTTATTATTTAAATGGCAGGAAATTTTATTTTCTTTATGGAAAAAGATTTACACCTGCGCAGCGCGCTTTTTTTCTTGATACGGCGATGCGTGCGCCTTTGGAGCATATCAGGGTTACTTCCGGATTTGGATTCAGGAATAGTCCTGTATATAAAAGGTGGAAATCCCATAACGGAATAGATTTTGCTGCTGCTGAAGGAACTCCGGTTTATGCCTGTAAGAGCGGAAAGGTTGCATTTGTTTCCAGAATGGATGCGGTTTTTGGCAATTATATTGTTCTTTCGCATGAAGGCGGTCTGTCGAGCGTGTATGCGCATCTTTCGGAAATCAATGTAAAAAAGGATTCGTTGGTGCGCGGCGGAAATGTGATAGGTCTTTCTGGTAAAACCGGCGCTGTGACCGGACCACATCTGCATTTTGAAGTCAGGCTTAATGGGGTTGCGGCGGATCCTTCTGATTTTATTAATTCAGGATTTTAGAAATATCAGGGTTTTTATGGCTAGGGTTTTTGGAAAATTTTTTATTTTCACTCTTTTGATTTTTGCAGGAGCGTTTTGCGGCGCGGAAAGTTTTCGTGTGCGGAAGGTTAGTGTGGTTTCTCTGCCGGGCGATTCTGTTGAGGAAAGAACGGCTGTTCTTGGAATAAACGACAGCCTTGCGGTTTTTATGCCGGAAGATATGACATATCTTGAAGGTTTTGAGCTTAAAGTGAAAATTCCGCAGATTGTGGCGGACTGGCGCGATTCAGTCGCTTTTTCTGTTTACGACGGAATAAGGCCGAAGCCGAATGTTTCTTCCATAGACTATTCTGGAAGCAGAATTTTTGTGACTACAGTTCCTTCAAAACTCAACTGGATTGTTCAGGTTCCTTTAAAGTCTGAAAATTCAATGAAAGACAATGGCTATGTTGCAAAAGTTGATGCGGTTCCGGATGTTTCCGGCGGATATACGTTTATTCGCTTTCAGCCGGCGATGAAAGGCGTTCCGGATGCCACGTACGAGGCGAAGCTGGAAGTTTCTGTAAAGCCTGTCCTTATAGACAAAGGAACTTTGAAGCTTAAGGTTTCTGCTCCGGACGGTCAGGCGGCGCATTATCAGGTTTTTGTGGATGACGAGCCGGTTGTTCTTTCCGGCGGAAAAATTCTTCTTGATTCCGGAAAGCATAATGTGAACATTCAGTCGGAGGAATTTAGAAACGATGTGCGCACTGTTTATATCGAGCAGGCAAAAACTTCGGAAATAAAGATTAACTTAAAAAGCATTGCTCCGACTTTGACTGTGACAGCGCCGGAAAATTCAATTGTCCTTATAGATGATTCAAAAGTTGATTCTTTTGGACGTGAATTTGCTGTTTCCGAGGGCGAGCATATTGTAAAATGCCAGATTGGAAGCTACGAGATTGTGCGTTCCGTTTTAATTGAAAAAGGAAAGTCTTATTTTGTGAACCTTGCCGTTGACCTTGAGATTTCAGAAGAGTAAGCGCCTTTTGTCCGTGCGGAGAGCGCATGGCCGGTCTTGAACTGGAGTTTGTCCATTTTTTTTGAAAAAAATGTTCAAGAAATTTGCAGTTCAGGGCGATAATATAATTACCGGGGACATTTTCCCCTCCCACCCATGTTCCCCGGTTGCCTGATGGGCATGGCTCGGTTCTTTGCCGAGCCTTTTTTTTTGGAATTTCAGTTTTTATGCCCTATTTATAAAGCCCGGAAGTTGGGCTGTTTATAACAATGCGTTTGTTTTTGACTTGAATGTCAGTTGAATTCAATCCGTTGAATTGACGAAATAAATCTATTTTCTTACAATATAAGAATGATAAAAATCCGTAAGTCCACTTATTTTTGGGTGGGCGCTTTATTTTTCGCTTCGATTTTTATAGGCTGTCTTTTAGGTTACGGTCTTGCAGAAACTAAGAACATTAAGAACTCTGAATATATTTCTTCGTTCGATACCGCGCTTCCTACGAAATTGCTGGATATAAATGGCGAGCTGATCACTGAATTTTCTTCTGATGAAAAACGCGAGATTATCAGTCTGAATAAGCTTCCGCCGCACATGATAGACGCGCTTCTTACCCGCGAGGATAGAATTTTCTACAAGCATAATGGTTTCAGCTTTAAGGCTATTCTGCGCGCCGTCGCAGGAAAGCTTACGGGGCGTTCTCTTGGCGGCGGTTCAACCTTGACGCAGCAGATAGCTGGAACTCTTTATTGCGACCGCGCTGAAATGTCCATAATGAGAAAAATAAAAGAACTCTGGTGGGCAATCCAGATGGAACGCCGCTATTCAAAAAATGAAATTCTTGAGTTATATCTTAATAAAATCTATTTTGGAGGCGGAACTTACGGCGTAAATGCCGCTTCTAAATATTATTTCGGTCATTCCGCGGAAGAAATCACTCCGGCGGAAGCGGCGATTCTTGTTATTCAGCTTTCAAACCCTGCGTTCTATAATCCGTTTGACCATCCGAACCGTGCGATGGATCGCCAAAGGGATGTTCTGACCAGCATGGTTAAACTGAATTACATCAGCGAAGATGAGGCGAAGGAATCTTTTGATGTGTTCTGGAGCAATTTTGATTACACAAGAACAAGTTCTTCAGCGTATATGATGCGCAACGACAAGGCGCCGTGGTTCAGCGAGTATGTTCGCCGCGAATTGGGAAACCTTATCTATGGCTCGCAGAATATTTATACAAGCGGCTTTACGGTAAATACCACATTGAATTTAAAGCATCAGGCGGCTGCCCAGAAGGTTATGGACAGATATATCGCAGAGGCAAACCGCCGGTATCAGCAGGAGCACAGCGCGAGAAGTGGTGTTGCATTCAATACTTATGTTCCGGTCACGGAGCTTATCTCGCTTGTGTTCAACCTTCCTGCAATCAAGGTGAGCGAGCAGCGTTCGGAAGTGATAGCCAATGCGGCTTATATGAATAAGATAAATCCAGTTCTTGATGTTGTCTCGATGATGACCGGAATTGACACTTTGAAAGTTGGCATAATAAACCGCGTAAATGCAACTGCAAAAAAGGAAAGTGAAAAAACTACAATTGAAGGAACGATGATTTCGCTGGAAAATACTACAGGCTATATAACAGCCCTTGTGGGCGGCTCAAAGTTCGACCAGGAAAATCAGTTTATCCGTGCGGTCCAGGCGCGGCTCCAGCCGGGTTCTACGTTTAAGCCTTTGTATTATACAGAAGCTATTGATTCAAAGAAATTTACTCCGGCCTCTCCTATCTCAGATACGCCGGTTGTTTTCCATACAGCGGATGGCAAGCCGTACATCCCTCAGAATTTCAAGGGTGAATGGGAAGGCGATGTCCTTGTATGGTACGCCTTGTGCCGATCTATGAATGTTCCGTCGCTGAAAGTTCTGGATGGAATCGGGTTTGATGCCGCAATTAACCGTGCGGTTTCACTTCTTGGCATTTCCAAGGAAGAGCTTCCTGCGCGCGCATTTGTTCCTGGCTACCCGATAGGACTTGGCGTTTGTTCTGTAAGACCTGTTGAAATGGCCCGTGCATTCTCTGTAATTGCTTCAGGCGGAAAAGAAGTAACGCCTATGGCAATACGTACTGTTGAAGACAGGAATGGAAACGTCATTCTTAATCCGGAAAGGGAAATCCGCGCGGCGCAGCAGGCGAAGGGAGATGCCTATCAGATTCTTTCACCGCAGACTGCGTTTGTTATGGAAAAAATGCTTCAGGAAACTGTAAGCGGTCCTGGAACCCTGAGCGTCCAGGGCTGGAAATTTGATTTTAAGGACGAAAAAGGCAAGCGCTATTCAATTTCGGCAGGCGGAAAAACTGGAACTACGCAGAACTGGGCGGATGCCTGGACGGTTGGATTTACGCCGTACAATACTTCTGCGTTCTGGTTCGGTTTTGACAAGCCTGGACAGTCGCTGGGTCTAAAGATAACGGGCGCGACCCTTGCTGGTTTTGCATGGGGCGATTATATGCGCGAAATCCACCGCGGACTTCCTGCGAAAGATTTTACAAAACCTGTTGATGGCGTATTCCAGGCTACTGTATGTTCTGTAAGCGGAAAAATTCCTACGGCGGAATGTGGACATCATACAAAGACCTTGTGGTTCATAGCAGGAACTCAGCCTACAGAAATTTGTCCTGTTCATGGCGGCCGGGCGGCAAGGGCTTCTGCGATAAGCATTGAGCGTCTTAAAAATGAAATGTATCAGTCTGGCCAGCGCAGGACTGTTGATTTTGACGTTTCGCCGCTGCAGTTAAATCTTGACTTCCTTAATGGGGACGCAGTAAATTTAAAGCAGAATGGCAAGGACAAACCTGCAAAAGAAAATAATGAGCCGGAAGTTATGCCTGATTATAACTATCTTATGGAATAGAGTTAATGCTTGTAAATATCAATGATATTAAGATAAAAAAACGTGTCCGCCGTGATTTGGGCGACCTTGAGGCGTTAAAAAACAGCCTAAGGACATACGGACTTTTGAATCCTATTACAATCAACGGCAAGTACGAGCTTATTGCCGGTGAACGCAGGCTTCAGGCGGCAAAGCAGCTTGGCTGGACGAATATTAATGCTGTTGTGCAGAACAATCTTTCTGAGGTTGAAGAGCTTGAAATGGAGCTTGAAGAAAATAATCAGCGCAAGGAATTTACCAGCGAGGAGCTTCTTGATGGCTACAGAAGGCTTGAAAAGCTCAGGAATCCCGGCGGCTGGCAAAAAATCGCGCTTTTTTTTAAGAATCTGTGGAACATGATAATATCGTTTTTTAAGCGGAAAAAATAATTGTCCGCTTAAAGGAACGGACCGCTACACGCTGAGCAAGCTCAGTATATCCGGCAATTTATAGATTGATTCAATCTTTAGTGTTCTTCCCGGGTGCAGAGGCTTCTCTTTGTTTTTTGCCGCGGCCTCAGGGTTCAGGTGATGGCCGTTTTTATTTCCTACAAGAACGGCAGTTCCTCCAAGAGATTCCCATCCGTCTGTGTATTTCAGCATATCATCGATAAAAATTGAGTTTTCAATTGTTCCGCCTGCTTTTTTCAGGGCAATTTTAAATGCGGACGGGTAGGGTTTCCCCTGAAGGTTAAAATCCCTTATGTCGCAGATTTCTGAAAACAAATCGATTACATTCAGTTTTTTTAAGACGCGTTCGGCATGTTCGCGCGGAGCGTTTGTGCAGATGATTTTTGGAATTTCAATTGACTGCAAAAATGGGCGCAGACCAGGGTCTTCTTTCAGTTCGTCCGCTTCGTTTTCCGGATGAACGTGCCTGAAGAATCCTTCCACATCTGAAAGACCTTCGCTGCGGAGCCATTCAAGTGTGGTTGAAAAATTCCTTACCTTCTTTTTTCTGATTTCCGCCGCCTCTTCAAATGAACAGTTAAAAAAATCCATTACACATTCCATCATCCTTTGTGTGATTCCAAAATCCATCTCGCTGTTCGCTGTGTAAAGCGTGTTGTCCAAATCAAATATCAGGTGTTCAATTTTCATGGTTTTATTTTACAAAAAAAAATGATTAATTGACAGTAAAATATTGCAAGGGTAGAATAATGGAACGTCTAAAAGAAATTATAGGGAGCATATATGGACCAGACATTGAAGGCAGTTTATGGAAAATATTTCGCGGAGATGATGCAATATTCAAAGGCGCCTGCAAAAATTGACAGCACGAATGTTTATCAGGAAGCTAACAAAGATCTGACAAAGTATATGGAAATGATTCTTAAGGAAAATTTTCTTCCTGGCTCGGGTCTTGGAAATATAGAAAATTTCAGGGCTTTTTACGATGCGGTGGCAAAAGATGGAAAGCGTGGACTTATCCTTATGGAGCATTACACAAATCTTGATTTGCCGGCGATAATCTATCTTTTGAAGGAACATGGCGAAGACTGGTCAAAGGATTTTTCTGAAAGGATTGTCGCTGTTGCCGGAATGAAGCTGAATGAGGCGAGTCCTGCTGTCCGCGTGTGGACGGAAGGTTTTACACGTGTTGTAATTTATCCTACGCGCTCGCTTGATAAAGTTGAAAATTCAAACGAGACGGAAGAAGAAAAAAAAGCTGAAGAAAAAAAAGCCAGGACAATAAATCTTGCCGCGATGCGCGCGATGGACGACTGTAAAAAGCGCGGCCAGATAGTTCTTGTGTTTCCTTCGGGAACGCGCTATCGTCCGGGACATCCGGAAACAAAGAAAGGGCTTCGCGAGATTGACAGTTATCTGCGTCTTTTTGATGTGGTTCTTCCTGTTGCAATAAATGGTAATTGCCTTAGAATTAATCCTGAAAACTCAGAAGATATGCTTGCGGATCTTGTTGAAAAAGACAAGGTTCTTCTTACTGCGCATCCGATGATGAACTGCAAGGAGTACCGTAACTCTGTGCTTAATGCTCTTCCGGAGGACGAGCCTGATCCTAAGCAGAAGACGATTGACGGAATTATGAAAATCCTTCAGGAAGTCCATGATGAGGTTGAAAAAACTCGCCTTTAGCATTAGAAATTCGTATATTTAAGAAAAGGAAAATTTATGGCTGATTTAGATATTGTTGACCGCGTAAAGGAAGCGATTGATATGTTCCGGCCGCAGCTTCAGGCTGATGGCGGAGATATGGAATTTGTATGTATTGACGATCAGAACCGCGTGCATTTAAACCTGCATGGAGCGTGCGGAAGTTGTCCGATGGCTACAATGACTTTAAAAATGGGCGTTGAGCGCTATATAGTTGATGCAGTGCCGGAAATTACCGAAGTTGTTCAGGACAATGCTAATCCTGATCTTGCGGAAAATGGCTTTGGCGAAGGCTTTTAGTAAAAACGAAAAAAGGCGGAAAAATGAAAATTAAAAAGGACGCAATGGTTTCTATTGCATACACACTTTATGATGATGAGGGAAATCAGCTTGATTCTTCAGGCGATTCAGCCCTTCGGTATATCCACGGAAACGGTCAGCTGATTCCAGGTCTTGAAGCGATGCTTGAAGGAAAAGATGCGGGATTAAAGTTCAAGGCTGTTGTTGAGCCGGAAGAAGCTTATGGCGCATACAACAATAAAATGGTTGTTGAAGTTCCAAAAAATCAGTTTGAGGAAGGCGCTCCGCTTGAAATAGGAATGAAATTCCAGGCGAGCACTGCGGACGGTCAGGTTTGCCTTGTCCGGGTGATAAAAATTTCTGATGATACTGTAACTGTTGATGCAAATCACGAGCTTGCAGGAAAACGTCTTACTTTTGACATTGACATAAAAGATGTCCGCGAGGCTACGGAAGAAGAGCTTGCCGGTCTTTCCGGTTGTGGTGGCTGCGGAGGAAATTGCGGCGGCTGCGGCGGTGGGGACTGTTCCGGCGGTTGCGGAGACTGTGGCTGCGGAAATTAAGTTTTTTCTGAAAAAAATGCGGCGGCGTTCAGGATTTTTGGATGAGCCTGTAAAAAAGCTGTTCGCCTAAAAAGCCCTCCGCCGCAATATTTTAAGCCAATTTTTTGCCTTCTTGCTTTAGGATTCCAGCGCAAGAAGGATTTTTTTTGTGTTTTCTTCTTTTGATTCTTCTGAGGTTGGAACGATTATATCCGCAATATCTCTGTAGGTTTTTGAGCGTTCCTCATAAAAAGCGTGGAAAATTTTACGGATTTCAGTTTCTTCCGCCGGGTTTTGCCTTGCGATGTAAGCAGGCAGGTTTTTCCATGTGCCGTCAGAAAGCTTTTCGGCTTTTTTTAATATCCTGTCGCAGGCGGATTTTTCATCTATATCAAGGTATACAAAAATTCCGAGCGGACGCAAGATGTTCAGCGCAGGCGCATTGTCGCAAATTCCTCCGCCGGTCGAGATTACCGCAAGCCGGTTTTTGCAGACAGATTCTATTTTTCTGCAGGCTTCTTCTTCGGCATGCATAAAACCTGCCGGTCCTTTTTCTGTGTATATTTCCCGCGGGGATTTTCCAAAAATCTTTAAAATTTCATCATCAATGTCTATAAAAGGACAGCCGAAATGTCCGGCGAGCAGACGTCCCTGTGTTGATTTTCCGGAATGTTTTATTCCCATTAAAATAATCGTTCTGTTTTTTTGCATATTTTTACTATATCAGTTTTGTTGAAAAAGTCTACCTTATGTTTTATTCTTAATTGTATGAATATTTATTTTGCGTTGATTTTGAATTTTTTGCCGCTTTTTATCTGTTTTTTTGCATTCAGGTTTTTGTTCAGGATGAAATTTTCAACGGAGCTTTTTGCCTGTCTTTTTGGACTTCTTTCAGTTTTGCCGGGCACATTCCTTCAGTTTTATCTTGGATGTTTTGTTCCTGAACAGATTTTTTCCGCAAAAAATGGTTTAGCCAGAATTTTCTGCAATTTTTTTGTTTACAACGGTCTTGTTGAAGAATTGATAAAACTTGTCATGATTGCGCTTATTCCGCATAAAAAATTGAGCCTGAGGGATTTTTTTGCCGCCTCGCTCCTTTGCGGACTTTGCCTTGGCTCGTTTGAGTCGATGATTTATTTTCTTCATCATCTTTCCAATGCAAGAATGTCTGGAGCAGAACTTTTATACGGCCTGATTTTTGCAAGAATGTTCAGTTCGGATTTGATTCATGTTTTTTGCGCAGGTCTTTGCGGTCTTTTTGTATGGGGACTCCGCCACAAGAATAATAATCCGATGATTTTTGTATACGCAGTTGTCTGCCATGGACTCTTTGATTTTTTTGTATATTTTGACCTGTGGATTCATTGGTTTTCCGTTGCGGCGATTCTTTTTGCGGTTGTTGAATGCCGCGTGAAATATCAGGATATGAAATCCTGCGCCGTTGCAAAAAGAAAATCTTCCGGCAGAAAGAAAAGACAGACTGTGTCTTCGGCAAAGCAGACAGCGGATAATTCTGACAGAACAGTTGTTACAGAAAGTCCTGAAACTCCTGCGAAATTAAAGTCAAAGACTGCGACCAAAACAAAGGTTAAGACGGAAAGGAAAACCTCCAGGCAGAAGAACAAAATCCCGGAGGATGTGGACGTTACTCCAGAACTGAACGATGGCCTGTAAAAAAAACAAGAAATTTTGATATTTTAAAGAAATTTACTTGACAAAATACGCATAAAAAATATATCATATTCAAACATACGACGCGGGGTAGAGCAGCTGGCAGCTCGTCGGGCTCATAACCCGGAGGCCGCAGGTTCGAGTCCTGCCCCCGCTATTACAGACCACTCAGAAATGAGTGGTTTTTTGTTTTTAACTGGAATTAACTGAAGTCAATAAAGTAGGACTTGGCGTGAGACAAATTACTAATTTAAGTAAATACTCTAAGTAAGAGATTTACGGTCTTAGTGAGGTTCTATGGCTAAGCCTTATTTAATTTTTTAAGCCCATCTTTGTCACTGTCATCTGTTATAATCTCTATAAAATTATAGGAAATCTTGCTATAATACACTTTAACAAAGTTAGGAGTTCAACACATGATTACTGGCGAAATAAAAAACAAAATTGATAACATATGGCAGAAACTCTGGGCTGCTGGTATGGCAAATCCTCTTACATGTATTGAGCAGCTTTCTTATTTGATGTTTATTCGCTCACTTGATGATATTGAAATTGAAACTGAACAAAAAGAAAATATGATGGGTATTAAGGGAAGTCATATTTTTAATGAAAATCAACAGAAACTTAGATGGAGCAAGTTTAAGAATCTTAGTCCAGATGAAATCTTTTCACTTATGAAAGACGAAAAAAACGGAATCTTTGCTTTTATCAAGAATATGCATGGTGATCATGAAAGTGCATTTGCAAAGTTTATGAAAGATGCAACTTTCCAGATTCCAGCACCACAGGTTTTGGTTAATGTAATTGCAGGTCTTGATGAACTCTATGAAAATGATGTACAGGACCAGGATATGCTCGGTGATATTTACGAGTATATGCTTGATAAGCTAAGTGCTTCAGGACAAAACGGACAATTTAGAACTCCGGCTCAAATCAGAAACTTAATGGTAAATCTTATACAACCTTCTCCTGATGACTGCATCTGTGACCCTGCTTGTGGTACTGCAGGATTCCTTATTAGTGCTGCAAATTATATCCGAGAACATCATGCTAACAAGATGAGCGATAAGCAATGGGATCATTATATCAAAGGTCTTGTTACTGGTTACGATACTGATATGACAATGCTTAGAATCAGTACTATGAACCTGATGCTCCACTCAATTACAAATCCTACAGTTGAATATCAGGATGGTGTAAGTAAGGCAAATCAGATTGAAGGACAATATGATGTTATTCTTGCAAATCCTCCATTTACGGGAACTGTAAATGAATCAACAATAAATCCAAACCTTCTGGATGTTTGTAAGACTAAGAAAACTGAACTTTTGTTTGTTGCCCTCTTTATCCGAATGCTCAAAAAAGGTGGACGATGTGCCTGCATTGTTCCTGATGGAGTTTTATTCGGTTCATCTAATGCACATAAAGCACTTAGAAAAAAACTTGTAGAAAATCATCAACTTCAGGCTGTAATCAGTATGCCAAGCGGCGTTTTCAAACCTTATGCTGGAGTTAGTACAGGTATTCTTGTTTTTACAAAAACAGGAGCCGGTGGAACTAATGATGTTTGGTTCTATGATATGAAAGCTGATGGATTTAGTCTTGATGATAAACGCCAGCCAATTGAAGCAAATGACATTCCAGATATCATCAAACGCTTTCACAATCTTGAAGCAGAAAAAGACCGCAAACGTACCGAGCAGAGTTTCTTTGTTCCAAAGTCTGAAATTGTTGCAAACAACTATGATTTGAGCATCAACAAGTATAAGGAAGTTGTTTACGAAAAGGTTGAATATCCTGCTCCAAAAGTTCTTATTGGTGAAATTAAGGATTTGCAGAAAGAAATTTCCAGTGACTTAATTGAACTGGAGAAAATGTTAAATGCGAGTTTGTAAGGGCACGAAGTGACCTTCAAACTCGGTAAGTTCGCAAAGCGAATGACATGTTCGGAGAATAATTAATGGAAAGTCAGAGTATAGAATATAAAAAAACATGGCGAGATGAATACCTAAACCTAAATAGAAAAGAAACGTTCTTCTTTCCTCGTGCAGCATTTCGAGAGCTGCTTTTAAATGCAGTAATTCATAAGGACTATCTTTCTACCACTCCAATTCAGATTCGCATTTACAAAGATAAAATCCGTCTCTGGAATGATGGAGCACTTCCAAAGGAAGTTCCAGTTGAAGATTTGTATAAAGAACATGTTTCAAAACCATGCAATCCTAACCTTGCAAATGTATTCTTTAAGTGCGGTATGATTGAAAGCTGGGCCCGCGGTTTTAGTAAGATTACACGATACTGTGAAGAAGAAAACGCAAAACTACCAGAAATTGACCTTTCTCTTGGTGGTGTTACAGCCCGCTGTTTTGCTTCTGATAAATATCTGGCTCTTATGAACGAACATCAAGAGACAGAAAATGTCCCTTTAAATGTCCCTTTAACCGAGCGCCAGAAGTCGATCTTTGAAATGATTGCAAAAGATAAAACTCTTACAGCTGCAATTATTGCAGATAAACTTGGAAAGAATGAAAAAACAATCAAGCGAGATATAGACGAATTGAAGAAACAAAATCTTTTGAAACATTCTGATTCTAGAAACAACGGTTATTGGATAATTTTGTCAGGAGCTGAAAAATGAGTGAGTGGAAGACAGTGAGACTTGGGGATGTCTGTGAAATACAATCAGGTGGAACACCATCGAGAAGTAAAACTGAATATTGGAAAAATGGAACTATCCCATGGGTGAAGATTGGTGATTTTTCTGGAAAATATCTAAATAAGACCACCGAGCATATTACCCAAAAAGGTTTAGAAAATTCTTCTGCAAAATTGTTCTCAAAAGGTACAATTCTTTATTCAATTTTTGCAACATTAGGTGAAGCAACAATTTTGAATATTGATGCAACAACAAACCAAGCAATTGCAGGTATCAAGATAAAAGATAAATCATCTATTGATATAGATTATCTCTTTGCTTATCTAAAGTCATTGAAAGAAGAAGTAAATAGAATTGGCCGTGGAGTTGCACAAAACAACATCAATTTGAGTATTCTAAAAGCTTTTACTTTTCCTCTTCCTCCTCTTGAAACACAAAAGCAAATTGCCAAGCAGTTGAACAAATGCACTACACTCCTCGCAAAGCACAAGCAGATGCTCGAAAAATACGACACGCTAATCAAATCCCGATTTATCGAGATGTTTGGGGATAATCCAATTGAAAACGGAAAATGGAAAGTTGAAAAACTAGAAGATGTTTGCGATTTAATTACTGACGGAACGCATAAAACACCAAACTATCAGCAAAAGGGAATAAGATTCATTTCAGCAAAAAATATTATCAATGGAAAGATTGATTTGACAGATACAAAGTTTATTACTGAAGAAGAATACAAGCAAATTCAAAAACGATGCAGAGTTGAAAAAAATGATGTTCTTTTGACAAAAAGCGGATCTCTTGGAAGTTCTGCAATTATTGATTTTGATATTCCGATTGGATTATTCGAAAGCCTTGCAGTAATAAAATATAAAAGAAACTTGCTGAACGGAATTTTTGTAAAAGAATTACTTTCTGCAGAATCTTCTCAAAAACAATTTAATAATGGTGTAAAAGGTATTGCAATTAAACATTTACATTTGAATGTTATCGCAGCACTGAAAATCCCTATACCACCAATTAAACTTCAAAACGACTTCGCCACCTTCGTCCAACAAATCGACAAATCAAAATTTGCCGTGCAGAAATCTCTGGAAAAAGCGGAGACTTTGTATAAATCACTTATGCAGCGATATTTTGCGTAGCAAAATTCGGTAAGCAGTTTGCTGCTACGAATATTTTGGATGAATTATTCTATCTCTCGTAGTATAATAAACTAACAGGAGGTTGCAATGTATATAAAAGACGGCATTTGTTATGCAGGAGAATTAGTTCCAGAAATTGAAGTTGCCTCTATAAAGATTCTTGATGACGGAATGATGCTGGTAGATTTTTCAACTGGAGAAACTCGGCTTTTTGATGTTACAAGTCTGCTTGATAAAGGTTCAGCCTTTGCGCCTCTTGCATCCGAAGAAAACCGCCGTACAGCAAAAGTAACGCATGGTTTTGTATCTTGGTTAGATGGTGAAATTGATATTGCACCAGAAACATTATATTCAGAAAGTTATAAATACACGAAAGAAGTTTATGCGCAGGAGTTTTAGATGCCAGAGTTAAGCCGTTTTGAAGGAATGACAATTTACATGCTCTTTCGGGATAACAAAGAGCACAATAAGCCTCATGTTCATGTCTATTATGGCGAGTATAAAGCTGCTATTGGCATAGATGGAGAATTATTAGCTGGAAAATTACCTGCAAGACAATTAAAGATGGTAACAGGTTGGCTTGCGCTACATGAGGAAGAAGCCTATGCCGCTTGGAATCTTGCAGTTAGCGGCGAACATTTTGAGAAAATTTCTCCGTTAAAATAAACATTCATTATAGGCTCAAATTAAGGAGCTTATAATGAAAAAGACACTAATTAATCAAATCCAGATGGAAATGTCTGGTGTACTGAACAATGCTCAAAGACAGAAACTGTGTGATGTCCTTGAGCATTGCTTTTTTAACTTGGATATCGTTGCTTTGGATTCTCAAGCACTGAATCACGGTAAAGACAACGTAACTTTGAAAGAAGAATTTCTTTCGGCTAAGCAGATTGAAGGTTGTTCACTTCGTTCAATCAGTTATTATGGTTCAACACTTGATAATCTGATTAAAACGCTAGAGAAGCCTTTTAATCAGATCGAAACAGAGGACTTACGTGTATATTTGAGCGAATATCAGAAGAGAAACAATGCGTCAAAACAGACAATTGATAATATTCGGCGTATTCTTTCCAGTTTTTTTACATGGCTTGAAGATGAAGATTACATTTTGAAAAGTCCTGTCCGTAGAATCCACAAAATAAAAACTACAAAGCAGGTTAAAGAGACTTATTCTGATGAAGCATTGGAACGTTTGCGCGACAACTGCAAATGTATTCGGGATTTAGCAATCATTGATATTCTTTCATCTACAGGCATGCGTGTTGGCGAGCTTGTAAAACTTAACAGAGCTGATGTTGATTTTGCAAACCGTGAATGTGTTGTACTTGGAAAAGGTTCTAAAGAACGTGTTGTATATTTTGATGCTAGAACAAAGCTGCATTTACAGAATTATTTGAATTCCAGAAAAGATGAAAATGAGGCTTTATTTGTAAGTTTGCTTGAACCTCATAACAGGCTTGAAATTGCAGGTGTTGAAATAATGCTTCGTAAATTAGGACGCAGATTGGAAATTAATAAAGTACATCCGCATAAGTTTAGACGCACTCTTGCAACTCGTGCTATAGATAAAGGTATGCCGATTGAGCAGGTCCAAAAGCTTTTGGGGCATCAAAAAATAGATACAACGATGGAATACGCTATAGTTGACCAGCAAAATGTAAAAAATTCACACAAAAAGTATCTGAGTTAGTACAATTTTCAGACATCTCGACTAATCGTAAAATCCCGATTTATCGAGATGTTTGGAGATCCGTCAAAAAATAATAAGAAATGGAAAATTAAGAAACTTGGAGATATTATAAGAGTTCTTGGTGGATATGCTTTTTCAAGTAAAGCTTTTAAAGATTTCGGAATACCTGTATTAAGAATCGGAAATATAAATTCTGGAGTATTTCGTCCTACTAATATGGTTTTTTGGGATGATGATGAAAAAATCGAAAGATATGTAATTTATCCAGGTGATTTAGTAATGTCTTTAACTGGTACAGTAGGAAAAGATGATTACGGAAATGTTTGTGTTTTAGGTAATGATTACCCAAAATACTATCTGAATCAACGAAATGCAAAACTTGAAATTATAAGTGATTTAGAAAGATTTTATCTGAGTTATTTATTAAAATTCCCAGAAATAAAAAGCAGACTAACAAATATAAGTAGAGGGATACGACAAGCAAATATCGCAAATAAAGACATTGAAAATTTACAAATCCCAGTTCCACCAATCGAACTCCAAAACGACTTCGCTAGTTTTGTCCATCAAATCGACAAATCAAAATTTGAAATATGGCTAACACTACAAAACTATGGTATAATAGAAAAAAGAGTGTTTTAAAATATGGCTAATTTTGACTTCTTGCTAAATTACAGTGAATTTTCTGCATTTTCAGGTTTAGCTAATGAGGCAGAAAAACAATATAACAAGTCCACCATGTTCAGCGGTATTTCTGCACGTAAATGTGTAGAACAGGCCGTAAACTGGATGTATAGCGTTGATGATGAGCTTATCATGCCTTATGACGACAGTATTCAGGTTTTAGTTCATGACAAAAACTTTGTTAGTATTGTTCCAGGGAATATTCAAAAAGATTTACAGATTGTAATAAAAGTAGGCAATCAAGCTGTTCACTCAAATACAGAAGTAGATAAAGCCCGAGCACTTCTTTCCCTTAAAGCACTTTTTAATTTTACTAACTGGATTTGTTTTACTTATACTGATGATTATCAGACCCGTAAATTTGATGAAAATCTGATTCCTAAAAACAAGGCAACAATCATTGTAAAAAAGAATCAGGAAGAAATAGATAAATATCGTGGTGAGCTGGATGAAAAAGATAAGTCTATTGCAGAACTTAGAAAGCAGCTTGCTGATTTGCAAAAATCTATTCTAGACAATAAAGCAAAGCCTAAATCTGGTAAACAGATTGATTACGAAACTATCGACGAAAAGACTACTCGAAAGCTCTTCATTGATGATGATTTAAGTCGGCTTGGCTGGCAGTTTGATGGTGTTATGGTCCAGGAAGAATATCCTGTCTATGACATGGGAGATAAAAAGTCTAATGGCTTTGTAGACTATGTTCTTTTTGGTAAAGACCATAAACCTCTTGCAGTTGTTGAAGCTAAGAAAACAAGCAAGGATCCTAACATCGGAAAACAGCAGGCAAAAGATTATGCTGATTGTCTTGAACGTGAGTATGGACGCAGACCTTTTATTTTCTATACTAATGGGTTTGACTGCAACTTCTGGGATGATACACAGGCAGCACCACGTCGTGTAAGCATGATTTTCAGTCAGGGAGATTTGCAAAAGCTTATTGACCGTCGTGATTTAAAAGAAGATCTGAATGAAATTCAGATTAATCGTGATATTACAGGACGTGATTATCAGCTTGCTGCAATTAAGGCCGTAGTAAAATCTGCAAAAGAAGGATTCAGAAAGTTCCTCCTGGTTATGGCAACTGGAACCGGCAAGACCCGTACCGTAATCAGTCTTACAGATGTTTTTGCTCGTGCAAATTACGCAACAAATATTCTCTTTTTGACAGATAGAATCCAGCTTGTAGACCAGGCATATTCAAATTACAAAGAACATCTTAAATCAATGTCACTTTGTAATATGCTGGATCCAAAATCAAGAGAACATGATAAAAATGCTAGAATTGTATTTTCAACATATCCTACAATCCTTAATGCAATAGATACTGATAAAACAGAAGATGGAGAGCGATTATTTACACCAGCTCATTTTGATTTAATTATTATCGATGAAGCCCACCGTTCCATCTTTAAAAAGTATAGGGCAATCTTTGAATATTTTGATGCTTATCTTGTTGGACTTACTGCAACTCCACGAGAAGAAGTTGAGCGTAGCACATTTGATTTCTTTGAACTCGAACACGGAAACCCTACATATAATTATACATACGAAGAAGCTATAAAGAATGGATACCTTGTTGATTACTTCCCTGTTGAGAACTCAACTACATTCATTGATAAAGGTATTCATTATGATGACCTTACTGCAGAAGATAAAAAAGCTTACGAAGATGAATATAGAGAAGGTGACTTTGAAGAAAACCCTCCAAGCGATATTAACAAGTTCGTATTCAATAAAGACACTGTAAGAAAGGTCCTGGAAGAACTTATGGAAAACGGCATTAAGACAGATGCCGGTGATAAAATTGGAAAGTCTATTATCTTTGCTTATAACCAGAAACATGCACAGTTTATTATTGATACCTTTGATGAGATGTATCCGCACCTGAAAGGTGGATTCTGCGCTAGAATCATTTGTACAGATAGCAAAGTAAGACAGACGATAGCAGATTTTGAAAAACCTGATCACAATCCTTTTATTGCCGTTAGCGTAGATATGCTTGATACAGGTGTCGATGTTCCTGAAGTTGTAAATCTTGTTTTCTTTAAGAAGATTATGAGCAAGATTAAATTTAATCAGATGATTGGTCGCGGAACACGTCTTTGTCCTACGCTATCTTGTTCAGATGGAAAGAACGGCACTTATGAAGGTAAAAAGTATTTTTATATTTTTGACTGGCTGCGCAATTTTGAATTCTTTAGAATTAACAAGGACGGCGTAAAGGGCAGCGAAACAACAAGTCTTACTGAAAGTGTATTTAATAGAAGAGTTGAGCTTATTCGCGAATTGCAGAGTGCAGAATTCCAGACAGAAGAATATGAAAAGTTCAGAAAAGAGCTTGTTATTACTGTTTGTAAGCAGATACGTGAACTGGATCCAAAACAAAGGACTGATGTTCATCTTGAAAGACAGTATGTTTTGAAATTCCAGAATATTGATAACTTCAAAAATCTTAGCGAAACTGATGTTGAAGACCTGCAGAAGCATGTTGCAAAACTAGTTTATATGGACGAGTACGACATTTATGCAAAGGGATTTGACAATCTTGTTTATGGTCTTGAAGTTTTGAAAACTCAGGGCAAACCTTATTCACGACAACAGGCTCAGATTATTAATGATGCTAACAAACTTTTAAAAGATAAAGCAAATATAGAACAAGTAAAAGTTCAGATTCCACTGCTTTCAAGAATAGTTGATGATTCTTACTACGCTAATGTAACTATTTTGAATCTGGAAGAAATGCGTATTCAGATTCGAGAACTTATAAAGTTCTTAGAAGAAACAGGAAAACGAGTACGCTATGTTGACTTTATTGATACTCCAATTGCGGTTGGAGAAGGAACGCCTGTTTATACTGCAAATAATTTTGAAGCTTACGAGAAGAAAGTAAACTCATACATCACTGAACATCTGGATGATGAAGCTATCATTAAACTTCGAAATAATGTTCGTTTAAGCCAGTCAGATTATGACAAACTGAATGATGTATTTACCAAGGAACTTGGAACTACAGAGCAGTTTGAAAAAATAAGCGACGGAAAACCGCTTGGTGTTTTTGTTCGCTCTATTGCAAAGATGGACCGCCAGAAAGTAAATGAACTCTTTGCAGATTTTATATCTGAATTCAATTTGAATATTAAACAGATTGAGTTTGTGAAAGTTATTATTGAGAATATCATCGAACAAGGTGAAATTAATCTTGAACGGCTGGGAGATGGAAAGCCACCGTTTGATAGACCTGGTAAGTTCTTTAGTCTGTTTAATCCTAAGGCGCAGAACAGACTGATTGCGATTATTCGTAGTGTGAATGATAATGCTAGAGTGGCGTAATAAATATAAAAATATTGGAGAATTAAACCATGGAACAATTAGGTCCTTATTTATTGGATAAAAAAGTTAATTCAAAAAATTATATTATTGAATTAACTATACGTGAATATTATGAACTTATAAAAGATAATTTAGGTTGTTCGTGTGTATGTTTACTTGAATAATTTTCTAACTCGGTTTTAATTTGGTTTTAACTCGGTAATTCGAATTAAAAATAATTCTAACTCGACAAACCGAGTTAAAACTGCATTATAGAGCCGATAAAATCACTTCTCCTTACTTGTATGAGCCGATATATCTTATCATTTTGATATACTTGAGCCGATAAATAAGAAAACCCGTTCTGAAACTTCAGATTCTGAACGGGTTACACTAAAAGGTGATGTTCAAAACCGCGATATTTAAGCGGGTTTGAACTCAACGACATGTTTACATGTCAAATATAAGAGGCGAAATATGGAATACATACTTAATAAAAAAAATATCCCGATTCTAAGATATGCAGAAAATAAGGGCTACATTGAAGTTCTGCAGGTTTATAATAAGGAACATTTGCCGGTTGCTCTGTTTCTCAATGGAAAACCTTCTGCAGATAATCTTTATGCGCTGAATGAAAAAATGGAACAGTTTCTGGATAACCGCCTCATTCCTTCTACCCGGCCTCATTTTAAGGAAGCACTGGAAGAACTTGAAATACCTTCAAATTATGAACTTGCCAAAAAGAGCTGGTTTCTGAGCCTTTCGGATCAGTACTGGATTTGTCCTGTTGAGCTTAAAGACAAACTTTTCTGGGAAGATATTAATTTTTTTACTAATGATTATGATCCTGCGCTTGGACTTCGCCTTACAACTAACTCAAAGAGTCTGAACAGGAACTCCAGTTCCTACTCTCCAGATAATGCGACTAACGGAGAACTTTCCAAATGCTGGTTCAAAAAAGATGGAATCAATTATCTGGAAAAAGCTGGAACCGGAACCGAGCAGCAGGAACCTTTAAATGAAGTCCTTGCCTCTGAAATTTGTAAACGTCTCAATATTGCTTATGTGCCTTATTATCTTACAATTCGTGATGATAAATACTTCTGTTACTGCCCGGATATGATTGATGAATCAATTGAACTGGTTCCAATGAATGCAGTTTATCAGGATTTGCATTTGATTGATGGAAAATTCTACGACTATGAAGAGCTTATAAAACGCTGCAATGAAATGAAGATTCCCAATGCGGAGGCGGATTTATTAAAAATCATTCTTGTAGATTATATAATGGCAAACATCGACCGCCATTCTTATAATATCAGCTTTATCAGAGATTCAAATACACTTCAGTGGAAAGGACTTGCTCCGGTTTACGACACAGGAAAGTCCATGTTTCTAAATCTTCTTGATTTTGAAATGAATATGATATCTTCAGGTCAGATTGGTGCAAAACCTTTTTACGAAACCCAGTCAGAGCAGATAAGCAGGCTTCCTGTTTCTAAAATTGCGTCCTCTATCAATCTTGAAAATCTTGATGGAATCGACAAGTGGTATACTGATTTCCTAAAACCTCTTAAACGACTTACAGAAGAAAAAAAAGCCGCTCTGGTAAAAAAACTACGAGAAAGAATTGAAGAAGCAAAATCAATCCTTTCATCGTATAAAACAGATACTCCAAGTGCAAAAGAAAAACTTTCGAATGCAGATCTGGTTTATGCAGCGTTAAAACAAAATCCAAAACAGACAAAGGAAGAAGTTTCTAAAGCAACAGGTCTTTCAAGAGCAACAATCACTCGCACTTACAGCGAACTTGAAAAACAGGGAAAGATTCATCGCGTTGGTTCAAATAAGACGGGGTATTGGGAAGTTAGATAAGAGAGATAATCTATACAAAAATAGATTTTATAGTAAAAGCATGCTATTAATGCTACAATTATAAATATATCAAAAAAAGGACATCATCATGGCAAAATCAAAATCCCAGAAATCTAAATCATCTTCCGCCAGAGGCACGTTGGAGTGAAATTGCAAAGGCAGCCCACACACCGGAAATCGGCACAATCTTAGACAAAGCCATGATTGCCATAGAAGCCAACAACAAAAGCCTCATCGGGCGGAATGTTCGTTCAGTCCGTAAAGTTCATTCAGGAGCACGCAGGAAACAGAAGCAACATCTCAGTCTTCGGACAGGAAGCCAATGCCGACACCTGGAAGATGGCCAAAATGAACATGGCAATCCGTGGAATCGACGCAAACTTTGGCGATCACCCAGAAGATACTTTTTTCAACGACCTGCATTCAACTCAAAAGTTCGACTACATCATGGCAAATCCGCCCTTCAACTTAAGCAACTGGGGGCAGGATAAATTACAGAACGACCCGCGCTGGGCATACGGACTTCCACCCGCAGGCAACGCAAACTACGCCTGGATAGAACACATGATTTACCACCTGGCTCCAAACGGAAAAATCGGCCTTGTTCTTGCAAATGGCACCCTTTCCACCCAGACTAGTGGCGAAGGAGAAATCCGCCGTAAAATAATCGAAGCAGATTTAATAGAAGGAATTGTCGCCATGCCAACCTAGCTTTTCTACAGCGTAACAATTCCGGTAACCCTCTGGTTTATCACCCGTGGCAAAAAGCAGACCGGCAAAACCCTCTTCATAGATGCCCGCAACATGGGCCACATGGTAGACCGCAAGCACCGCGATTTTTCCGAAGAAGACATCGCCCGCCTTGCTAACACCTTCACCGCCTTTCAGAACGGCACCCTCGAAGATGTAAAAGGCTTCTGCGCAGTTGCCACCACAAAACAAATCGCCGACCAGGATTACATCCTCACACCCGGCCGCTACGTTGGCATAGAAGAAAAAGAGGAGGACGACGAACCCTTCGCCGATAAGATGAAACGCCTGACCACCGAACTTGGCGGAATGTTCGCAAAGAGCCACGAGCTCGAAGAAGAAATAAAGAAAAATCTGGAAGGGATTGGGTTTAAGATTTAGGGCGCTCCCTGCCTGTCGGCAGGTCGGGCTTTCCGGGGGTCCGCTATCGCTCCATTCTCGCTTCGTGAGAAGGCCGAGCCCGCCAACTTTATAGAAAATGGGATAACATCAAACTTGTCGGAGAAGAATTAAAAGATTCTCCAAGAGCAAGAAAAGTATATGGTGATGGCCGCTGGGGCATTAGTTTAAAGACTAAAGAACGTCTTAATTATGATAAACGTCCTATAAATTTTGGATTAGTTATTACATTAAAAGAATTGAATGGCCAGAACAGACTTTCCGAATTTATACATTTGTGTTCATTGCGAGGATGGCTTGTAAATAGAATCAATATTGAAAATCAGATTGATGTATTTAATAAAGCCGAACAGGATGTTGAGTTTGAGTAGTTTTTTTGATTATGCACAAATTGTGCATAATCAATGTAAATTCTTCATAAAAACATTGAATTTCTTTTCGTATTTTACCTTTAAGGAAAATTAAGTTATTACTTCTACTTACTTTCTGAAGAAATACAGTTTTCAAGATATAGTAAAAGTTCATTAAATTTGTAAGCTCTTTTCTTTTCAAAGAAAATAAACAGTGAAACTACTAGAGGAAATACAAAAGTAAAAATTGAAATTGTGCTAAGCGGGGTTTCTAGTTTCGATACTTCCTCGATGTTTTTTGCAAATAAATAAATTAAACTAAATAAACTAACATTCTGTATCCCTTCAAAAAAGATAGAATATTGATTATCAAATTTTGTTTTTTCAAGTGATAAATATTCTTTAAATTCAGCTAATATTCCTGGATTTTCTATATTTAATTTATCTATCAATTTCATAATTTCTAACTTTGTTTCTTTAAAATTATTAAAATCTTGAACAATTGAATGTGCAGAAACCTTTTGAAATTTATATAAGTCCTTTGAAGTACAAATAAAACCTATAATTACATAGATTATCTGAATGGCATAGGAAACAATAAAAACTAACATGGAAATTGTTTCAAACAGTTTCTTTTTTATCAAAATTACTGATACAATTTCGAAGATAAGTGGAATAAATGTAAAAATAATTGTAGGTTTAAAGTCTTTAAATGTAAATGATATACGCTTTTCATTTTTTCCCAAAATTTTTTCAATCAATAAAATCAAATCTTCATTCATAATTTTACTACCCCTTAATAAATTTCCCGTCAATCTTTTCCTTAGCGCTTTCCCTAAGGCTACTGAATTTCTTCCACTCAATAATTTTGTAATGCTGCAAGATTCCCAATACAACAGGAGCTGTAATTTCTAAACTTTGGCTTATCTGCATAAGACGGTCTAATGTAAAATAATGGCGGTACTGAGTTCCTAGCTCAAGAATCTCATCGGTGTGAAGTAATTCAGAAGCTTTAGCATCGGCTTGAATTTCCAGTTCTGAACTGGCACTTGAATCCATATTATCAAGGCAGCCTTGTTTCAGGTGCTTTAAATGCAAAAGAATATGCGAGATTTCGTGAGCAATAACAAACCAGAAGTTATCAACTCTATCGTAGCGAGCTGTATAGACAATGAATGGATTTTCTCCGAGTGTAAAAGCTGCGCCATCAAGATATGTTTTTTGCAGATGACTTAGAACAAAAAAGCCAACGCCACAGGAATGTAAATCAGAAATAATTTTATTTATTCCGTCTTTCTGCAAAGTGTAAGAGCAAAGGTTTTCTGCAATTTTTTCTAAGCCTGCTTTATGGTATGAAGGAAGGCTGATTTGTTCTGCATAAATTTTTGCAAATTGATACCACACCTTGCAATATGTCAAAGTGTAATCAAAATCATAGTTTGTCTGGCGGGCGCAGAAGTTCATTGCATAATTTTGGGGAACTGTTTCTTCATTGCCAAAAATGCGTTTTCGTTCTTCTTTTATTCCATAAACTGTTGAAACATCATTTACAAACCAGCCTTTCTTTTTCATTTCGTATACAGGCATAAGTTTTCTGAACTCTGCTTTTGCCTTGGTGATTTCTTTTTTTTCTGATGGCTTTTCTTCCAGCTTTCTAAGCTGATATTTTGCATCAAGATTCAACCACATTTCTGCAGAAGTAGAAAATGTTTTGCCAAGTAATTCCGCAGTTTCTGGAGTGATAGCCTGCTTATTGTTCAAAATGAGATTTACACTCTTTGTTGATAATCCTAAGATTTCTGCAAGATCATCCTGCTGCCAGCCAAGTTCTTCAAGCGCATCTTTGATAATGTCTCCAGGTCCTGGATTATAAAAAGGCTTTAATGTTTCGGACATGTTCTTAGTCTCCATAATGTTTTGTTAAATCATAAAGGCCAATAATGCCGATTGTGCATTCATTATTGGTCCACTCAATTTCCATTTCCAGGCGCCAGGTTCTGTCCATGCGCATAGAATATCTATTGTTTCCCTGCAGATGTTCAAAACGATACGATGGAAAATTCCATAAATCTTGAATAACTGTAGCCGCAGATAATACATCGACAGCACGGACAAGCTTTTTTACAATTTGCGCAGGTACGTTCTTGTATTTTTTTGAGGAACTTGTCTGGTACAAAAGTTTTAATTCTTCATTAACAAATTTTACTTCCATGTATTACCTTATACGTAATATATAATATATCGGTTTATTTTGAATTGTCAATACTAAAAAGAAGTCTTGTGTAATATCTGTATGTCTTGTTTGTGGTAGGTTAGGATGGTATTTTCTGTATTTTGTAGTATAATTTTATAATTGAAGAATAAGGAGTTTTGATTATATGTCCGCCGATTACAACGAAGAAGCCTATGAAAATGCTCTGATTGAGTTGTTCCAGAATATGGGATGGGAGCATGTATACGGCCCTGATATTGACCGCGACTGGCATTCTCCGCTTTATGATTCTGTTCTTGAAGATTCTATCAGGCATCTTAATCCAAAGGCAGCGCCTGCTGCAATTGACGAGGCTCTTCTTAAACTTCGACATTTTGAAAATGCTGAACTTAAAAAGAAAAATGCTGTTTTTATGTAATACCTGCAGAACGGTATTGAAGTAAGCTTTTCCGCAAATGGTGAAACAAAATCTGATATCATTTATATTGCTGACTTTGAAAATGCAGGAAAGCCTGGAGACAAAAACTCCTACATTGTTGCAAATCAATGGACATTTATAGAAAACTCGAACAAACGACCGGATATCCTTCTTTTCTTAAACGGACTTCCAATCTGTCTTTTTGAATTAAAGTCTCCAAGCCGTGAGCAGACGGATGCAAGTGAGGCTTATACTCAGATTCGCAATTACATGCAGGAAATTCCTTCCATGTTCATTTACAACTGTATCTGCGTAATGAGCGACCAGCTAACAAGCAAGGCGGGAACCATCACAAGTGGTGAAGACCGTTTTATGGAATGGAAGACAAAAGACGGCAACATGGAATCCAAGGTCTTTGCAGATTTCACAACTTTCTTTGAAGGCATTTTCCAGAAAGATCGCCTGCTGGATATCATAAAAAACTTTATCTGTTTTAATAATGACGGAATTAATTCCTATAAGATACTTGCGGGCTATCATCAGTATTTTGCTGTTCGCAAGGCTAAAAGGGGAATGTCTTCCCCTCGCTTCAGCCAGCAAGCTGTCTTACGCTACCCCTTCTGCGGGCTCAAACGCCGCCCGCAACGCCTGCTTCAGAATAACTTGTCAAGATTTAAATTTTTGCATACTGTTAAGCAGACACTGTATAAACAAATCAAATAGGAGATAAATATAATGATTCCAGATTATCAGACATGCATGCTTCCTTTGCTCAAATATGCGGGTGACAATAATGAACATAAATTTTCAGATGCAGTGGATTATCTTTCTAATGAATTCAATCTGACACAAGAAGAGCGAAAAGAACTTTTACCATCTAAAACCCAAGATGTTATTACTAACAGAATTGGCTGGGCTCGAACTTATATGAAAAAAGCAGGTCTTTTGGAAGATACTCGTCGTGGATATTTTAAAATAACAGGAAGAGGACAATCTGTACTTAAAGAGAATCTTGCAAGACTTTCTACAAAATATTTGGGAAAGTTTGATGAGTTCAAGGAATTTCGTCAAAAGCATAATGAAAAAGAAGTTTTATCAGTCTCAGACAATATAAATGAGGCAACTCCTGAGGAAATGTTGGAAACAGGTTATACAAAGCTTTCAGAAAATCTTGTAGATGATATTCTTACAAAGATTGCAGAATGTTCGCCATCTTTTTTTGAGCATCTTGTTGTAGATTTGCTTGTCCATATGGGATATGGGGGCTCTTTTTCTGAAGCTGCACAAGTCGTTGGTAAAAGCGGAGATGAAGGAATTGATGGACTTATAAAGGAAGATAAACTTGGTTTAGACACAATATATATACAAGCAAAGCGTTGGAAAGGTGTTGTCGGTCGCCCTGAAATTCAAAAGTTTGCAGGTGCGTTGTTAGGACAAAAAGCATCAAAAGGAGTATTTATTACAACAAGTGGTTTTACAAAGGAAGCTGAAGAATATGCTTCTAGTGTAGATCGTAAGGTTGTTCTAATTGATGGAGAAAAACTTGCCAGTTTGATGATTGAGCATAATGTTGGAATCAGCACAATTCGCACGTTTGAAATCAAAAAAATTGACAGTGACTATTTTGAAGGATAAAATCAGTTAGACAATCAGTGGGGCAGTAAACTTTATTGTAGCCCCAGATAAAGAAGAGCAAAAACAGTCATTTATAAAAGAAGCACTTATGCTCAAGCAAGCCCTTTCTCTTTGTTCATCCATGGTAAAAGAACACATGCGCCTTGAAGTCGCTTTCTTTGAATCTGTCCGCGTTCTTGTAATGCGTATTTTATATAATCCATCTGGCAAGAAATTTTCCCTCAAAGAAATCAATGACCGTATAAACGAACTTCTCAAACAATCAGTTAAATCAGATGGAGTTATAAATCTTTTCTCTGATGTTGGCGAAAAAGTAAATCTCTTTGACCCGACCTTCCTTGAAAACATCTCAAAGATGAAAGAAAAGAACCTCGCCGTAGAAATGCTCAAGAAGTTGATTGATGAGCAGGTAAAAGTTTACAAACGCACAAACCTCGTAAAATCAGAAGCCTTCAGCGAACTCATCCAGCAAACCTTAAACCGCTACCTGAACGGAATGCTTACAAACGAAGAAGTAATTCAGGAACTTTTAAAACTTGCAAAAGAAATGCTTCATGCAAGTGAAGAAGGAAACAAACTGGGACTAACAGATGAAGAGCTTGCCTTCTATGATGCACTCACAAAGCCAGAAGCAGTAAAAGATTTCTATTCCAACGAAGACTTGGTTGCACTCACAAAAGAACTCACCGAAACTCTCCGTAAAAACAAAACCATCGACTGGCAGAAAAAAGAATCAGCTCGTGCCAAAATGTGAATGATTGTTAAAAAGCTTCTGAAGAAATACAAATATCCGCCAGAAGGACAGGAAGATGCATTGAAAACTGTAATCAGTCAGTGTGAACTCTGGACCGATAATGTTGCAGATTATGAAGATACAGTTTCATATTCTATAAATGATGACTATGGAACATTGAAAGTTGCAGAACCAACTTCAGACTACGGAAAAAAAAACTTCAATATTAAACTAATGGAAGAATAAACTCTGGAAACATCTCCCTCGCAAACCCAAACTCCCGTTCCCCGAACAGCACCAGCGTAATCTCATCAAAATCATCCTGATGCAGTTTCATCGTCTCAATTGCTACCCTAATAGCATCTCGCTGAGGGTAACCATAAACACCGGCAGAAATCAGAGGAAAAGCAATTGTCTTAAGGCCTTTTTCTTTTGCAAGCTTCAAAGAGTTTTCATAGCATGAAGTCAAAAGCGCCTCAGCATCTGCCGGAGTATGTTCGTAGTAAACAGGACCAACAGTGTGGATTACAAATCGTGCTGGTAGTTTATATCCCTTTGTAATTTTAGCTTCGCCAATTCTGCAGCCATGAAGTGTACGGCATTCAGCGAGAAGTTCAGGACCTGCAGCATAATGAATTGCACCGTCAACACCGCCGCCACCAAGAAGGCTGGAATTTGCAGCATTTACAATTGCATCGTAGCACAGTCTTGTAATGTCGCCTTTGATAATTTTGATTTTTCCCATATTGGAGCTGATCGGACTTGAATCCTTATATATATTGTAAATTAATAAAAAAAACAGTCCAGTGGACTATTTTTTTTATTAATTATCCATCAACAAATTGTAGCGCTCTAGCCAGGTGAGCTACAGCCCCGATGTTTATATAAACCAGTTTTTAAGCTTCAGTTTCAAAACTGGTTACTTTAAAATGCGATGTTTAAAATAGCACTATTTGTGCTGTTTTAAACTCGACGACTTGTTCAATAACGAAGTCATTGAACAAGTCAATTATATCACAATTCTGTGTATTTCTTATTGCTTCCTTTCGCTTTTTCTACCGGATATTTTGCTTCATTCATCGTCATTTTCATATTGATGATTTCATCTTCATCAAGGTCGAGCTTATCCAGCAGATTACGGCAGTACACCATAACATCTGCAAGTGGATAAGTAAATGCTACAAAAACCCTTTCGGCTTTTTGTTTAACGCATTTGCTATTAATAATCTTTACATGCTGCAAATCATAATCTTTATCTGACCACTGAAAGCATTCCAAAAGCTCATTTGCCTCAATCGAAATTGATTTTGCAAGATTTGCTGGTGTGTGGAACTGATCCCAGTCGCGGTCTGCGGTAAATTTTCTGATTCTGTTTATTGTTTGTTCTGTCATATTATTTTTATATCGCAAATGTTTATTTTTTGCACTACAAAACGGGACTTCTATTGCAATATTTTTAAACTACAAGTTTACAGATTTCTATCCGAATCAATGCTACCCTTTATATATGCGTCCTACAAAAAGTAAAGAACAGCTGGCCTATTATAAACATCTGCTTGCTATCGATAAAAAAAGAAACGAATTAGCCAATCGTAAAGATGATGAAGATAATTATATTGAAATTCCCAGAATGCTTATTGGATACAAAATCAAGCTTATTCCTGTAGATTCATTGAAAAATCGAGATGATGGTCTTGCAGAAGCTGTTGCCGCATCTACTTCATGGTTTCGTTTTTCTGATAAGCCATTCAGGTTATGCAGTTTAAAAAGTTATCGATGCGAATTTAGAAATAATCTGTTTTATTGGGATTGCTATGAAAAGGATGAATTTGAAAGCGAATATTTCCAGAACAAAGTCTTTAAGAAAGGACATCTCAAACTTCTGGATATTTGTGAAAAAGATTTTGTAAAACTGAGTGAATCTGCAAAAAAATATTTTGTTCAGGGATTTAAGGAATATGACAAACACGGTAATCCTGTTTACATCTATCATCCTGATATCCCAAGAACTTATGTCCGTGAATATGAAGAAAAACTCTTCTGGAATCGTCTTTATATTCCTGATGGCCAAGCTTTATCTGAAAAGAAAAAACTTGATAACTGGTTTAATTACAAAAGAGAATGTGAACTCTGGCATTATGAAGGCTGGAAAACAAGCCGCTAGCGCAAATGGGAACGAAATGTACAACACAAACAAATTAGAGCTGAAACAAAAATTGAATTGTCAAAAGCTATCAATGAATATTTTGAAACAGAATAATTTATCTCGTTATTTTATATAATCTTCCCCCGGTTCTTCTTTATCTCGCTTCTGATTTTTTTCAATTTTAATTTGCGCTCTTTGCTGGCCTTAGTCGGCTTTGTTTTGATTCTTTTTTTAGGAATAACCAGAGCCTGAACTATCCTGTTTTCAAGGCGGGAAAGTGCAATCTCACGGTTACGTTCCTGGTAACGCTCGTCATCAACATCAAGAAAAAGACAATCTTCCTTATTGATAATAGCCGCCAGCTTTGAACGAAGACGAACAAGTTCTGCATCAGTAAGGCCGCCCAGGGAAGTAACCGGAATAACCAGATGCACTTTGGTATTCACCTTATTTACATTCTGGCCGCCGTTACCACCGCTGCGGGCAAAAGTCATCTGAGAATTATTGATTATGGATTCGTGTAGCTTTGCACGGTTCATTGTTTCTATTGTAGTCATTTTATTCATTGTTCTCTATAACCTTCATTATTGCTTAATCAAAAACTCATCCATCCTTTCAGCATTTCCAGAATCTTCATCAGGATAACCAACCGGATTCAGCTTCAGATGGATAATTCTTCCATTACTCTGGGCCAGATTATTTGTACGTACAGAATGAGTATGACCTGCAAGCCAGATGCTTTTATCCTTCAGCTGGTCCAGATATTTCTGGCCATTAAAATAAAAGAAGGTTGTATAAACATCATGCTCATAAATCTTCTCAACGCCAAAGAAAAGTGGAATATAGTGAGTCAGTATGATATCCGGCTTTTGGGAAACCACGTAATCCAGTTTTTTCATTTGAGAAGCAAGAATATCCTTGTGAACATTTCCCATATATTCCCAGTGGCGATAATCAAACCAGCGTTTCCAGTAACAAAGAAACTTTGCCATATTACCTTCCGGCTCAGGCTCAACTTTATAAGCCCAGCAGAAATCATTGAATGCCATCGTTCCGCCAAATTTCACGCCTTCAAACTCTTCGACTGTTCCATCAAGAATCGAAACATTTCCGAATCTTGAAACTTCCGCTTTCAGAAAGTCCAGTTTTGCCTGTGTTTTGGTAAAGGGATTGTTTTGGAAGTATGATTCATTATGAACCGTCAAATCATGATTTCCAAAGATTTTTTTTGATGATTTAATTGTATGATTAGAAGTTCATAGTAAGTAAAGCTAAAAAATGCTTTCGCATTTTTTAGCTTTACTATTGAACACCGGCCGCCAGCGGCCTTTCACATCTGTAAACCATTAGTTTGAAGCGGTTTACAGCCAGAAAAAGATCAGGCACTCAGGCGCAATTTGCAATCGTTACAATTCTTGTTGCAGAGCTTTTCAATCTTGTTTGAAACGCATGAAACTTCGACTTCAATCATGCGCTGAATTACAATCTCTTCGACTGACTTCTCAAACAAGTGAGCAAGCACCAGCAAGTTGTCGATTGTTGGAATTGACTTTCCACCCTTCGCAGCACAGCTGCTCGGAGACTCACTCAAAATGCTCCACCGGAGCATTTTGCCGGCTTTCAGCCGTCGCTCCCTATCCCATGCATAAACTGTAAAATGATTTTGTGATTTGATGCCTATGCGCGAGAGCGCAAATATCAATAATTTCCTCTTACGCAAACGACGGCTTGTCCGTCGTATTTGTGCACCGGTTGCTTTCAGATCAACAACCGGCCTTTGAATAGTTACGGTCCTCATATGATTTTTCTCCATTAACAAAAACTCCATTATCTTTTATGCCTGCACTTAGCAAGCCATAAATCCAAGGTGTGCGTATAATTGTCGAATAGCATCTCTTTTTGCCAGTCATCGCACGAGATAATTTTGTAATGTCAAATGTGTCTGTGCTCATTACGCACTCCTTTTATAAAAGATATTTTTACGCCAACGGCGCAGCGGGTTTTTGCCTCAGGCCTGTCAAACCAATGAGACACGGCGCTCGGCTTACGAGGATGTCAAGGCACGCTTCGCTCTTTGGCCTTGACATCCTCGTTTGGCAGAAAACCTGCTATCATAGGGCCAGCGACTTTAATTTGTGTTTTGTAGATTTCAATATAATTTATTTTCAAATAAATTTCATTAAACTTATAGTTTAAAATATAATTAATTATAATTCGTTTTTTTATTCAAAGTCCTTTTTAATTTTTTCCTTAATTTTTCCTTATTAAAGATTTTTATCTTCCTTTATCCTTCAGATAGTTGCAGAACAAGAGAGATTCTCTTGAATAAAACTAACTGAACTTCTTTCTGCAAGAGAAGTTTGAAGGAAAAAGGTCAATGAAAACTACACCTTATGAAATTACTGAGTGGCCTGAAAAACTCTATTTACACGTCAGGAAGCTGCTCTTTGGGGATATAGCTTCTCACACAAAACAAAAGGGCTATTGCTGGGGTTCAAACGAATACTTTGAAAAACGATACAAAGTGAGATCCAGAACCATCTCCAGATGGATTAATGATCTGAAGAAACGAAATCTGATAATTACAAACATGATTTATCAGAAAAACTCTCTACAGGTCACAGAACGTCAGATCATGGTAAATACATGTATTCCATCCTTAAAGGAGTACATGTCATGGTATGGACACCAGTGTCAACAAGGTCAGGACAACAATGTCCAATCCCCTATAGTCACAGATGTCCAGGAGAATAATAAAGGTGTGAATAATAAAACTATATATTAAAAAGAGCCAGCTGGAAATACAACAAATGTTTTTATGACAAAAGATGAAATACAAAAACTGATTAATGATTTTGGAAAGACAGCTGTCATTTCTTCATTCCAGGAATATTCCAAATGGAAGGAAGAAAAGAACGCTCATCCAAAATCAGATTATGAATCTTTGCGAAAATGGCTTAATCAAAAACGACAAAAAGGGACTTACAAAGTAAATACAACAACTGTTAAAGAAACTGGTGTTGATGAAGTAAGTCAGGAAACTCTGAACAATTTACCATTTTAGATTTGCATAAAAGGAGGAGCAGCACAAATGGATATTATAAAAACAATGGGTGATTTTAAAATTCCGCAGTTTACTTTACTTACAAGTCCGGAGCAGGATGAAATAGTTCGCCAAAGAGAGGCAGAAGCAGAAAGGGAACGTGAAGCCGGCGGTACTTTTATTTCGATTTAACTGGGGGCGGGAAACGGAAAGGAAGCTGCGGAGAGAGCGGGAATGGGAGAGATAAAATAAATTTGCATATAACGCTGGTATTCTTTTAGGATACCAGCGTTTTTTTAAGTATCAAAGTTAAGAAACTTTGACTTATCGTGATTTATTTTAACAAAAATCCCAAAAACTATGGTATAATGATTATCCATGCAGGTAGACTATAAAAAACTATGGATCCGGCTCATCGAAAAAGGAATTAAAAACAAAACGGACTTAATCCCTCTAGCTGGAATTTCAACAAATATTCTGGCCAAACTGAATAAAGGCGAATATGTTTCCATGAACAGTCTTGCTAAAATTTGCAGGGCCCTTGATTGCGATATTGGTGATATTTGCGTAATAAATGAAGTTAATAAGAAATAAGATAATTCTTTTGGAGAAATAAATGGCAGTTAAAAAATCACAACTCTACAGTTCACTTTGGGCAAGCTGCGACAAGCTTCGTGGCGGTATGGATGCCTCTCAATATAAAGACTACATTCTGACTCTTCTGTTTATAAAATACGTTTCAGACAAATATAAAGATGACCCTTATGGCGCAATAGCGATTCCAGATGGAGCAAGTTTTGAAGACCTTGTTGCCTTAAAGGGAAATAAGAACATCGGTGAGGAAATAGACAAATTGATTGCAAAACTTGCAGAAGCAAACAACCTTACAGGAATCATAAACAACGCTCACTTTAACGATGAATCAAAAATCGGCAAGGGCGATGAAATGGTGGACAAGCTTACAGGTCTTATTGCCATTTTTCAAAAGCCGGAACTTGATTTTAAAAACAACAAGGCAGAAGATGATGATCTTATCGGCGACGCTTACGAATATCTTATGCGAAACTTTGCCACCGCCAGCGGAAAAAGCAAGGGACAGTTCTATACACCTGCCGAAGTAAGCCGCATTCTTGCAAAAGTAATAGACATATCAAATTGTACAGATAAAAACGCAACAATCTATGACCCGGCTTGTGGTTCTGGTTCACTCTTGATTCGCGCCGCAAATGAAGCTCCATTTCCACTTGCAATTTACGGCCAGGAAAAAGATATTTCCACCGCTGGTCTTGCAAAAATGAATGTAGTCCTTCATAACATTCCTTCCGGAGAAATTCATTCAGACAACACTTTTTCTGACCCATGGTATAAAGATGATAATGATGACACCAAGCTTCGAAAGTTCGATTACATCGTAGCAAATCCGCCGTTCAGCATGAAAAACTGGATGGATGGTTTAAAGCCTTATGGCCGCTTTGATGATTATGACGAGCTTCCTCCAGAGAAAAACGGAGACTACGCATGGCTTTTGCATATCATCAAATCCATGAAGAACAACACTGGTAAGGCTGCCGTAATTCTTCCGCACGGAGTTTTATTCCGCGGAAATGCAGAAGAATCAATCCGCAAGAACATAATCGACCGTCATCTTATAAAAGGAATAATCGGACTTCCTGCAAACCTTTTTTATGGAACTGGAATCCCAGCCTGTATCATCGTGCTCGACAAAGAAAACACCGCAAACCGAACCGGCATTTTTATGATTGATGCCAGTCACGGCTTTATAAAAGATGGAGATAAAAACCGTCTTCGCGAGCAGGATATTTACAAAATCGTAACAACCTTTAATTCAATGACCGAAGTTCCAGGCTTCAGCCGTTTTGTTCCTTTTGCAGAAATCATCGAAAAGAACACTTACAATCTGAACATTCCTCGCTACATCGATTCAAGCGAAAAAGAAGATTTGCAAAGCATTGAGGCGCATCTTTACGGCGGAATCCCGCAGGAAGATATAGACAATATTCCTCACTTCTGGAACGTATTCCCGAATCTAAAAAAAGAAATCCTCGGTGAATACACAGGACGAAAAGGCTTTTACAAACTTCTCATCCAAAAAGATGATGTTCACAAGACAATCACAGAAAATGCAGAATTTCTTGAATACAACAAAAAGGTAAATAAAGCCTTTGAAGAATGGAAGGTATTTGCAAATCCAATTCTTACAAACCTAAAGCCAGCAGATTCAAACAAAGAAATCATCTTAAAGCTTTCAGAAGAAATTCTTTCTAAATTTACAAAACTCGAACTGCTGGATAAATACGATGTTTATCAGGTTCTTCTTGCTTACTGGAACGAAACAATGAATGATGATGTCCTTCTTGTCATTCAGGATGAACTTGGTTACAAGCTTGCAAAAATAACTGATGATATAAAGGAAGAACCAAAAGAAAGCAAAAAAGCAAAGAAAGATTCCGCAAAAGAAAAAAAGCCAAAGGAGCCAAAAGTAATCGGCTGGGAAGGCCGCCTTATTCCAAAGCAGATTGTTCTTGATGCCTTTTTTGAAGTAGAACAAAAAGCGATTGAAGAAGCTGAAGAAAGGCTAAGCCAGACAGAAAGCGAGTTTGAAGAATTTGTAGAAGAAAACACAGAAGATGATGACCTTTCGCAGGAGCCTGAAATTCTTAAAAAGTTCAAGACTTATGAAGCTTCTATAAAATCACAAAAGAAAACAATTGCCGACCTCAAAAAGAAGCTGGACGAAAACTGCCGCAAACGTTACGACGCTTTTACCGATACAGAAATAACAGACCTTCTTGTAAACCGCAAATGGTACAAAACAATCGATCAGGGAATCCAGAACCTTTATGTAACAGTTGCAAATCATCTTACAAAACGAATTGTTGAACTTTACGAACGCTACGAAAACACTCTGCCCGAACTTACCGCAAAACTCGCAGAAGAAGAAAAAGAAGTTTCCGCTCATCTTGAAGCAATGGGATTTAAGTTGTAGGAGCAGAAGATGAAGCAGAATCTAATTGAAACAGTGAACGAGTATCTTTCTCTTGGAATAAAGCAGCAGCTTGATTATGAAAAATTCTATCTGTATTCAATTATCACCCATTCAACTGCAATAGAAGGCTCAACTGTTACCGAAATAGAAAATCAGCTTTTGTTCGACGAGGGAATCAGCACGAACAAGCCTATGGCGGAACAGTTGATGAACCTCGATTTAAAAAAGGCCTATGAACAGAGTTTTATTTATGCAAAATCCCACGCAGACTTTTCAATCGAACTTTTATGTAGCCTTGCCGCCCTTGTCATGCAAAATACCGGCTCCACTTATAAAACGATTGGCGGAGACTTTTCTTCTGCAAAGGGGGACTTGAGGCTTTTGAATGTAAGTGCGGGACGAGGCGGGAAATCCTATCTTGCTTGGCAGAAGGTTCCTGACAGACTGCAGGCTTTTTGCAATTGGTTAAACAAGGAACGAAAAAATATTAACAAGAAGGACATACAAAAAATCTACGAACTTAGTTTTGAAGCTCATTACCGCATTGTTTCAATTCATCCGTGGGCAGACGGTAATGGTAGAATGAGCCGTCTTGTCATGAACATGATTCAGTATGAAGCCGGCTGTATTCCTTCAATCGTAAAAAAAGAAAAACGAGCCGAATACATCCAGAGCCTTGCGCAAAGTCAGGAAAAAGATGATTCAAAGGATTTCATAGATTTTATGATGAATCATCATGTGGATAATTTGCAGAAGCAGATAGATGAATACAAGGCTTCGATGGAATCTGACGACATTAAAGGTGGTCAGAAAATAAGCGTGGGTGGTCAGAAAAAGTGGTCAGAAACCACATTGAAAATTCTAGAATTAATAAAACAGAATCCAAAAATCTCAAGAAAAGAACTTTGCGGTGAACTGGGCATAAATCCAAGTGCCGTCCAAAAACATATCGACAAACTGAAAGAAACAAAAATGATTGAACGGCTAGGCGGAGCAAAAGGCGGCGAATGGAGAGTAAACGAATGAAGCAGACGGAAATAGGATTGATTTCTGATGATTGGGAAGTGAAGAGGTTGGGAGAAATCGGTGAACCTTGTATGTGCAAACGCATATTAAAAGAACAGACTTCACCCACAGGAGATATTCCGTTTTACAAGATTGGAACATTTGGTGGAATTCCAGATGCATATATTTCTCGTGAATTATTTGAACAGTATAAAGAGCAGTATAACTACCCCAAAAAAGGAACTCTATTACTTTCAGCGGCAGGAACAATAGGACGAGTTGTTGTTTTTGATGGCAAGGATTCCTATTTTCAAGATTCAAATATTGTTTGGATTGATAATGATGAAACAAAAGTCACGAATGATTTTTTATTCTATTGCTATTCACGAATGCAATGGAAAACAGAAGAAGGTGGAATTGTTTCAAGATTGTATAATGCAAATTTGAAATCTACTTCTTTTATTGCTCCAAAATCCCTTGCCGAGCAAGAACGAATTGCAAAAGCCCTTTCCGATGTAGATGCTCTTATTTCCACAACAGAAAAACTCATCCAAAAGAAAATGAACATCAAACAGGGCGCAATGCAAAATCTCCTCACCGGCAAAAAACGCCTCCCAGGTTTTACAAAATCCTCAAATTATAAGCAGACAGAAATCGGATTGATTCCAGAGGATTGGGAAGTGAAGAGTTTGGGTGAGATTTTTGAATTCAGACCTAATAATACTTTTACAAGAGATTGCTTAAATGATTCAAAAGGTAAATATCAAAATGTACACTACGGAGATGTACTAATAAAATATCCAAGTATTTTAGACTGCTCTAAAGAAACTATTCCATTTATAAATGAAGGAATAAATGTTAAATTTTCAAAATATGGAATTGTAGAAGGTGATATTATCATCGCTGATACAGCTGAAGATGAAACAGTTGGTAAAGTTGTTGAAGTCTTTAATCTTGGAGAAAAGAAAATTGTTTCTGGTTTACATACCTTCTTATGTCGTAAAATTACAGATGATTTCGCTCCTAAATGGTTAGGTTATTTTATGAATCAAGCAATTTTTCATAATCAATTATTACCGTTCATCACAGGAACAAAAGTTTCTGCAATCTCACGGACGGCAATTCAGAATGTAAAAGTTCTCATACCATCAAAAGAAGAACAAACCGCCATCGCCAATGTTCTTTCCAGCATGGACAAAGAAATAGAAACCTTAAACACAAAACTAGAAAAATACATCAACCTCAAGACCGCCATGATGCAACAATTGCTCACGGGGAAAATTAGGTTGGTAAAGTAAGGGGAGGAAATATGATAAAACGTATTAACAGAATAAAAAATATGGGAGTATTTTCGAATTATACTCGTAATTCTGAAATTAGAGATTTTGAAGAAAAAAATATAATATACGGTTGGAATTATTCTGGTAAAACAACTGTTTCTCGTCTTATATCATATCTGGATAAAAATACACAAATAGATGACGATTATGAGAGTGCAGAATTTGAAGTGGAATTATCTGATGGTAAAAAAATCAATAATACTAATCGTGATAACTCTCCCTTGTTAATAAAAGTTTTTAATAGTGATTTTATAAAAAATAACCTTCATTTTGATTCAAATGATGAAGAGCGGAAAATAACAGGAATAAAATTTGCTGTCGGTGATACAGGTGATATTTTAGATCAAATAAACGAGAAAGAAAAATATATCAATAAAGCAAACTCTGTTATTGGTAATATCAGTTCACCAATAAGTATATTCCACACATTTGATAACAAATTTACAGCAAAAGCTAGGGAATTAAGTGAAATTTTGAATCTAGGCAGAAATTTTACTAAGCGAAACATATATGACTATCTTAATTCATGGTCTAATAAAGATTATAAAGAATTTATTATACAAGATGAAAGCGAGTTATCAAAAATAAGAACAAATGCTACATCTCAAAATACTGGAAATATAATTGATACAGATGTAGTTCCAAAAACTTCTTTTGCAAATCTTTTAAGAGAAGTAGAAGAACTTTTGCTGAAGCAACCTGTAAAATCTGATGAAGATGAATTACTATCAAGTGATAATGATTTATATACTTGGGCGAAATCAGGTCTAATTATTTATAATGAAAAAAGAACTGATTTAAAAAAATGTGCATTTTGTGGTTCTATTTTATCAGATGAACGTATACAAGAGTTAAATGCTTTTTATTCAAACGAAGCTGCAAAAGTAAGAAATACAATAGAACAATTGAAAATAAAAATTGATTCTGAAAAAAGAAAATTTACTGATCTTGAATGGAGTAAAAAAAGTGAAAATGATTTAGCACAGAGCGTACAAGCAGAATTTATTCAGAGAAAAGATGAATACAATCAAATTTTAAAAGCATATAATAATTTATTAGAAGTTCTTTCAGGAAAACTTGATGATAAATTAGAAAACTCTTTATTCATTTCTATGGAATTAGGAATTATAGATTCGTCTGCGAATGATGCAATTACAGATTGGATAAGATCTGTTCAACAGATATTTATTCAGAGTAATGTTTTAATTAATGAGTTTGAAAAAAAACAGAATGAAGCTAAAGAAAAATTTAAAGAACACTATATAGCAAGTTTTTTAATAGATGAAAAATATAAAGAATTGGAAATAAGAAAAAGTAATGCTGAAAAAAGAGTTGAAAAAATAAGACAGAATATTGGACAGAAGGATTCTGAGATAAAAGAATTAAAAAACAAATTAGATTCTGTTGATAAGGGGAAGGAAGAATTAAATAATTTCATTAAATTATTTCTTAATAGAGAGGATTTGATTATAAATGTAACCGATGACAAATACTTTGTTTTGAATCGTAATGGTAAAATTGCAACACATTTAAGTGATGGTGAAAAAACGGCTATAGCATTTTCTCATTTTATGGTTATGCTAAAGAGTTTGAAAGATGAAGGAAAACTGAAAAATCATATTATTTTTATTGATGATCCTATTTCAAGTTTAGATGCAAATCATATTGCTCAAGTTTATTCCTTGATTAATAATTTTTTCTTCCAAAAAGGATTGGATGCAGAAAATCCTGAAAAACTTTGTAACTGTTTTCATCAATTATTTATATCTACTCATAATTTTGAGTTTTTTTCATTTTTAAGAGACTCAAGCTATATAAATAAAAAAAAGAAGGTAAATGAGGGTGAGAGAATAGTTGAGAAACCTTCTTGTAATTATTATTTATTAAAAAAAATAAATAAAACAGACTCTGTTATTGAAAACATACCAAAAGCATTATCAACTTATAAATCAGAATATGTATATTTATTCTCTGAAATTGAAAAATTTAAAAATGAAAATTATCCTGAAGAACGAGCATATATAATGCCTAATATTGTCAGACGCTTTTTAGAAATTTATACGCTTATGAAACTTCCTGGAAATAGAAATGAAATAGATAATCGCTTGAAAATACTATTTGAAGATAAATTTTCAGAATTAAAGATACTTCATAATTTTTCACACTTTACTTCATTTGATAGAGCTACAAAACATAGTGAGTTAATTTTAAGAATTAGAGATGTTATTGAAGATTTATATATGATTCTTGAAAATGATACTGCTCATTTAGATTCCTTACGAGAAGGAATAAAGAGTTAGAAATATAAGGGTTGAATTATGAATAGTTTAAATGTAATGTCCGAATCCCAGTTAATCGAATACAAAGAATCTTGGCGTGATGAATATCTCAAATGGATTTGCGCGAGTTTTGCTTGTCAAAACTCGTTTAGCAAGACGCGAAGCGGATTGCGACGTTTTGCAAATGCTCAGGGCGGTATATTTTATATTGGTAAGCGTGATGACGGTTCTGTTTGTGGCGTTGCCGATTCAAAGAAACTCATGGAAGATATTCCGAATAAAGTTCGTGATGCGCTTGGTTTGATTGTTGATGTTGATTTGATTACTGAGAACGGACTTGATGTTATAAAAATCACTGTTGAAGAAAATCCTTATCCTGTAAACTACAAGGGAGAATATCACTATAGAACCGGCAGTACAAAACAGCTTTTGCAAGGTTCGGCTCTGACTAATTTCCTTTTGCGTAAGACTGGCAAAAACTGGGATTCTGTTCCGCTTGAAAATGTGAGCGTTGAAGACCTTGATAAAGAAAGCTTTGATATTTTCCACCTTGAAGCAATCCGCAGCGGAAGAATGAGTAAGGATAACTTAAAGCTTTCAAATCAGGATTTGCTTGAGAAACTGAATCTTCTTGACGGAACTATGCTTAAGCGAGCAGCACTTTTTAATGCCCTTATTCACCAGGATTTTTCTGTCTGTGTGCCTATGCAAATCAGCGTTTACAAGGATAATCTTTATATCAGCAATGACTGTGTTTTCCCTGCCAAGTGGACAGCCGACACTTTAATGCAAAAACACCGTTCTCTTCCACATAATCCAGATATTGCGAACATATTCTTTAGGTCTGGTTTTATTGAAAGTTGGGGACGCGGCATAGAAAAGATTTGCCGACTCTGTAAGGAATACGGAATTGCCGAGCCTGAATATACAGTGCATCCAAATGACATTATGATGATGTTCAAGGCGAATGGTACTGTAAATGACACTGTAAAAACAATTCTTGCACTAATAGAACAAAATCCATCATTAACTTACGAAGAAATGACTGAAAAAACAGGTAAATCACGAAGAACCATAAGCAGAATAATTACAGAAATGAAAGAAAAAAATATTATTGCAAGAGTTGGCTCTGATAAAAATGGTCATTGGGAGATTGTAAAGAATGAAAATTGAAAAAGCACTATATGAAAAAAGAGAAATTTCTTTGAATGATTATAGAGAAGAAATGAAGGGTAATTTGCATTGTCCTTGCTGTGGAGTACCAATTACTTATGTAGCAAAATATATACGACAGTCAGGAAACGAAGAAATAGAAGTTTCTCCATATTTTCGCCTTTCTAAGAATCCTCATTTAAGTTCTTGTAAATATTTAGTAAAAAACAGACTAAATGAAATTTATAAAAATCTTAAGGAGCAGGAAGGTGAATGTGACTTTATTGAAAAGCAAGAGGAAAATTGTTTTAAGTTTCATTTAAGAATTGTTACTGATGAAACTTTTCCGAAAAAAGGGAAGTCTTCAATAACTTATGAAAATAATAAAACAGTGGATGAATTTCAAAAAAAACGCCAAAATGCATTTTTAAAAACTGTGAAGGATATAATTTCATTAAAAGATTCTATTGAAACTGATGATGAAAAAGATTTGAAAAGAATGTTTCAATTGAATTTTTATAATAGAAGAACAAAAATTAATGAATGCATTTCATGGGATAAGTTTTTTTATAGCGATGATATTGAATCGTATTGGAAATTATATTTATATATTGAAAAAAACAAAGCAACTCATCCCTTGTGTATTGTTGGACAAATTAAGAAAATTGTACACAAGGAAAAATATATACAAATTAATCTGAAAGCTCATAAAAAATCTGACAATGAACTTATTGCTATTACTTTTACTACTAAAAATGAAGAAGTTATTATAAAATTGAAAGAGAATCAGAAAATTGCGGTGTATGCACAAGGCTTCAGAGTTCATACAAATGAGAGTAAGACAGACAGATATGAAATTTTTTATAACAATATAAATGCATGGATAAATGTTCCAGGGCAAATTTTTGTTCTTTAGTTAAATCTCTATTTTCGCAACTTTTTTACTAAATTTCTCAAAATTTGTAACCGAAATAGAAATTATGTGCTATAATATATAGTGATAGGAGTAATAGTTATGAGTATGAATGAGGTTATTGCTATGAACATCAGCAATCTTCTCAAGTCATCTAGGAAAAAGCAGCAGGATTTGGCAGATGCTCTCAATATGCCAAAGCAGACTATAAGCAAAATGCTTAATGGAGCAAGAATGATTTCAGCTCCAGAACTGAGTAAGATTGCAAACTATTTCAGTGTTTCAATGGATTCTCTCGTGCAGGAAAAAAAACAGCTTGCTTATTCCCCAATTAAACTTTTTATGGGAGAAGTAAAATCTGCTGGCGGTAAGGCTGCAATTGAAACTACAGAAAAGCTTATGGATTTGTATTCATTCCATCACAAATTTCAGACAAAAGAATACATAGATAAATGCAATCAGGTTTGGAGTGATGAATAAACTTATAGAAAACTGTTTGTTTTTAAAAGACAAAGACCGCTTTAATATCCTTAGGACTAAAGCTTCTGATTTTCGAAACACCTTTATTGGTGAAACCATAGTCCGTGACAGCATTTTTGATGTAATTCAAAACTATGTAAAATCAAAAGAACATGAAATTAAGCTTTTGAAGTTTCCTATTGATGATACTGAACTTTGGGCTTTTACCTGCCTTAAGGACGGTATCATTTTTGTTACAATCAATACTGCACTTCCATTAAATAATCAGATTTTTGCTGCAGCACATGAACTTTATCACATCTATAAATATATAGAAGATTCACAGGAAGAATATATCGAAAGAGGTTCAATTCTTACAAGAAAGGATTTTGATGAAGAAGATGTATCTGAGGAAGACAGAGAAGCCAATGCTTTTGCCGCTTTGATTCTAGCTCCTAAAGAACAGATAGAAAAACAGATTAAAATTACTGGTCGTGAATTTACAGATTCTGATTTATACGATCTTATTCACTTTATGGATTATTTTGCTATGCCTTACAAGGGGATGGTTTTAAAACTTTTTGAATGTGGTCGTTATACTGAAGAACAGGCAGATATTCTTTTACAATCAGAAAGCCGAAAAACTCTTGAAGAAGCCTATATTCATGACTGTGGAACCAGATGGCTTGAGCCGACATTTGAGAATAATCTTGCTTCTCTGAAAGCCTTAGTAGAATTGAATCGTGATTCACATAATATAACAGATTCTCGTGCAAAAGATGATTTAGCATTCCTTACAGATTTGGAAGAAAAGTTTAAGAAACAGGTGTAAGGAATGTTAAAAAAGGCTGCTATTTTAGATTCTGATTTTATAATAAAAACATCTCTTACAAGGAATTCTATGAATGAAGGCCTTTCTGATGTTGTGTTAAAACTACCTTATAGTTTTTACTGTCACGAACAAAATAGAGCCGAAGTTACAGACCATGAATAATTTGCCTCAACTTGGCTGGATAAAAATATAGCAGCTAAGATAATAACTTGCATTTCGGATTTGCAGATTTTGCAAATAATAAAAGACTCTTGTCAAATTTCTCAAAATGTGGCTGTAAAATTTTATGCTGATTGGTTAAAGCAGGCTTGCGATGTATTTACGACACCATTTTATGAAAAAAATTATACTGATTTAGAAGCCTTGAGAACTAAATCAGAAATTATAAGTGACGAAGAATTTATTCTCGCAGTCCAGTCGGGTGATACCAGAATTGGGCACGACAATAATCTTGGTGAAATAAAAGATACCGTACTTGCAATCGCATTAACACAATGCTTGCAGATGAAATGTATTAATTTCTGTTCAGACTTTTGAAGAAAATGTGCAATGTGCTTTTAGTGGTGGAAGTGTTGCTGCTACTGCAAGAAAAAGCCTTGAAAGTGAATTGGGTAGGACTGTAATTTCACCAGTAAATGCAAATGATTTATCTTTAGAACAAATTGATAAAATTGATGAGGAGTAATTTTTTAAGTATATTAAAAATCTAACTTTTTCTTTGGAACGCTATGAATCTGTAGTACAGTGGGATAAAGGATATCTGGTGGTA
>OIWU01000145.1_pt1 | contig 98533 bp, 102 predicted proteins | sample 1587711 | NCBI WGS metagenome assembly OIWU01 (sample SAMEA3888909, study PRJEB22519) | human gut metagenome | biome: human gut; feature: human-associated habitat; material: faeces | place: Denmark | collected 2010 | reverse complement strand
CAATATTTCAAGGGAATAACTCATTTTATTTTGTACTAATTAGATGCTAACACTAAACCGATTGATGATGGCAGGTGATTTGGCAGGATTATGTACTGATATAGTTACTTATGATGGAGGAATTCCGACGGGATGTCCTACCAGTCAGATCATTGCATATTATGCATATGAAAGTATGTTTAACGAGATATATAGTGTAGCATGTAAGTATGGATGCGAATATACGGTATATGTTGATGATATGAATTTTTCAGCAAAAGAGCCATTTGATATAAATCGAATGAAAAATGAAGTGGATTGTATTTTGAGAAAATATGGACATAAACCTAAATATAAAAAAGTAAAGTATTATTCAAAAGGCAAGAGTGTTCCGATAACAGGTACGATTGTTACAGGACAGCATGAATTGAAAGTTCCAAATAGATTACAAAAGAGAGTGTATGATGACTTTCAAGAATTGAAATATCTTGGCGGAAAAGAACTGTCAGATATTGAAATCAGAAAGCTGAATAGTTTGAAAGGGAGAATTTTAGCTTCGAGAAACATTGAAGAAGGAAAATTTCCAGAAATCAATCGATTAACTAATTTGATAAGCTGAATAAAAAATAATAGTTGAAAAAGTTTTTTTTCGACCATATAATATAAGTGAGGGATACAATAATTGTGTATGAGCCATACTATAGAAGGAGGTGTTAGATATGGCAACTTCAAGTATTACTAAGAACTTTGTCGTTTCTGGTCAAAGACAAGTAGAAAAGTTTGCTAATGCTATCGAGGAATCCTATCAGGAGTCTCTTCATAGAGCACAAACACCAGACTTAAGGATTACACATTTGCATGGCGCAGAAGAAGTTAGAAAATTTATGGCAAAAAGGAAGAAAACAAATGCTTAATGATGTAACAGTCTTTAACATTCGTGAATACTTGTTTGCCAAAGGCGATAAAGATCTCGGAGAGGATGAGTTACGACAACTCCTTTCCGAGTCTTTTTGTGATAAGAATCCGGATGTAGAGAGATTTTTGAAAGAACAATCAATAGAATTTACAAAGAAAAATCAGTCCGTTACATATCTGGTATTTTCTAATGAAGATGCTTCATTAGTTGGATATTTTACAATCACAATCAAACCAATTACTGTAAATGCAGAAAATTTCAGTAATACTATGAAGCGTAAAATAGCTAGGGTAAGTGAATTGGATGAAGAAAATGGTACATATACTCTTTCGGCATACCTTATTGCACAATTGGGAAAGAACTTTAAGGATGGAGCTAATGAGAAAATTACTGGGGAGCAGTTGCTACAGGCTGCTATAGATACCATAAAAGAACTGCAATATATGGCAGGTGGAATGGTAATTTTTCTTGAGGCAGAAGACAAAGAAAAACTAATGCATTTTTATGAAGATGAAAACGGATTTAAGCAGTTCGATGTTCGTGAAACAAAGTGTAGTGATAATGATGAGATTCATAAATTGGTTCAATTGTTGAAAGTAATGTAACTCCAATAGTATGAATTTAATTACAGAGGAGAGATTAAAAGATGGATAAGATTTTGTATAAGTATACTACTCTGGAATCTCTTGCGTTGATATTAAGGAGTAAAAAGATAAGGCTTAATCCCTTAACGGTGATGGATGATCTTCAAGAGGCACAATCATCTGATGAAATAGAATATGGCAAATACGTGTTTATTTCATCTTGGATGGATCAACCATTAGAAAGTATTGCAATGTGGAAATTGTACTCTAATATGTATAGTGGGGTAAGAATAGGATTAAAGGAGAACCCTTTTGTAAAATACACAGTTAATAAACAAGATGTTGAAAGAGTATATCCTTCTGCTAGCTTGAAAGGCGATAGCATGGATTTGATTGTTCCAATTGAAGAGTGTTTCAACGGAAACTATTTTGTAATGAATTTTTTGTATGATATGTGTTTAGAAAAAGTTGAATATACTGATAATGTTGAGTTATTATCACCTCAAATTTTTAATATAAGTCAACAAGGAATTGAAATGAAATCTGCTCAATTGGGCAAATATAAAAATACATATTGGGAGTTTCAAAATGAGGAGCGATATGTATTGCGATTTTTACCTTTAGATGTGAAAAAAATCACTTCAGAAAGTAATGCTGCACAGATGGTGTATGATGCATTTATGAATAAAAAATCATTTATAGATTATTATGATTTGGAGATAAGAGATGATGCATTTGTTTCAATGGAAATAACGTTGCCACCACAATTTACAATGGGAAATAGGATTTTACTTGAAGCCTTGATAGATAAATATAATCCAAATTTGAAAGTGCATGATAGTGTATTAAAAGATAGAGTTAAGTTATAGATATTTCGTGATTGCAAAATGCTTGCAAAAAGTCCCGAAACGATAAAGAATGCATAGAATATCAAGAATAATTATACAAAATATAGCAATGTAAAACATGATTAGACACAATATATAGTTGCAGAAATCGAGTTTGAATAACGGACAGAAATGCCGAAAACCTGTATTTATGCGGGTTTCCGGCATTTGTTTTATCGAATGGCTCTAGTTTGGCTCTATTTGTGCGCGGAGTAATAGGGATAAATCTTATATCGGCTGTAGGAGTGATAATGAAAATGGATATTAGAGTAGCAACTTTGGAGGATGTACAGATAGTAGCAAAATTGGCGATTCAGATGTGGAAATCACATACCATTGAAGAATTGGCAAGGGAATTTTACGATTATATTAGCAAAGATAAGGGGATAGTTTTTATTGCAGTGGCAGATGCAGGCGCAGTTGGCTTCGCACAATGTGGATTAAGACATGACTATGTAGAAGGCACAGCTTCAAGTCCAGTAGGGTACTTGGAAGGGATTTTTATAAAAGCGAAATATAGAAAAAGAGGACTGGCAAGAGGTCTGTTAGAGACATTGCTGATTTTGGAAAAGCGGATGATTGGTGTTTGGTTGTGGAAGTGAAAGAAAAGATTGTGGGTGCAGTATGGGTGCGTATTATGAACGACTACGGACACATTGACGATAAAACGCCATCGCTTGCCATATCGTTGTATGAGGAATACAGGAACTTAGGGTTAGGTACGGCGCTTATGAAAGAAATGCTGCAATTTTTGAAAAATAAAGGATATAAGCAGATATCTTTATCCGTACAGAAAGCAAATTATGCGGTTAATATGTATCGAAAAACAGGTTTTGCAGTAGTAAAGGAACATGAAGAAGAATATATTATGGTTTGCCGGTTGTAATTATACCTAAGGGAGAGGAAACAATTGTGAATTTAGAGGAAAAATAATGAAGAATATGAAAATAGATGCTAATGCAAGTCTTTTACACACAATTCATTCTTCTTTCACTACGCGATTTTTGTCGATAATTTAAAATCTTTGTTGAAATTGGTTGATTCTGCGCTATGTCTTTTTCTTTACATATATGCCTTGCCGTTTTATAATAATGTCTGTGTAAAAGGGAGAAAAAAGCGGACCGGATTAGTTTCTGACCGCTTTTTTCTTTTACTTGGTATATTGTCCATTTGGCTTTATCAAATAGATGAAAGGGCGGCAGAAGTACCGCTGTTTAATCCGCATTATTCATCAATTCATTAAACTGTTTTGGTGAAATTTCCTGTACGGATTTTTGACTGATTTGAAGATATACAGAAGGAATATCGGTACTTCCATCGACATATATATTGCCATTATCTATCAGACCTGCAATCTGCTTTCCATTATATATCCAAACGGCTTTAGATGAATCATATGATATACCATAAGATTCATAATCTTTTAATGTCAGACTGTTTTTACCGTCACCCTCTTCATAATCAGTATCTTCCAAAGATATTACGCCCGTATTCTCACTTGCTATATTTGTCTCATAGGTGATATCATTTACTGTATTATTTTCTGCGGAAGTAGAATCCTGCCTATCTTCCGGCACAATGTTTTCAGTCGAAGAACCATTATTCGGTATATCTGTCTTTTCTAATCCCATAAGCTGATAATCGGAATCTCTTGATACAACAACACCTATTACTCCGGCGCTGTCGAGCACACGAGTATATGTCCCCGCAGATGTTTCATCTTTAAAATATCCTACAATCTTTCCATCATAAATCAAATGATTAGCATATGAATCATATGATAAACCGTATTTTTCGTATTCTGAAAACCGTTCCGAATTAGCGACCGCACGAATAGAACTTGCACTGGCGTCTATGCCCTCGCTGTCACCATACAAATAATGGTTATCTGTATTTGCAGCTTTAGAATCATTTTGTGCGAATACGGTAGTAGCTCCTGCTAATAAAAGAACCGCACACCCTGCGCTTATATAAGTTGCTTTTTTAAACTTCATAATTGCCACAATCCTTTCCTGTATGGCGTTCTTCCCAAATCCATTAGAGAAGAACGACCAGTGGTACTGTTTTTCTGCTAAATTGATAAGTGCCATAGCATATTCCTTTTTTGTGGTTTCACCCAAAAGAGCGATTACTTTTTCATCACATGATAACTCTATATCACGGTTAAAAAGAATATACATAATCCAGACAAGCGGATTAAACCAGTGAATACTTACCGCCATCAACATAATAATTTTCCAAAGATTATCAAATCTTCTTATGTGAATCATTTCATGCGTAAGCACATATTTTATTTCCTTACTATCTGACGATTTCAAAATTTTCGGAAATATGATTTTGGGCGAAAATATACCAAAGGTTAAAGGCGTGGAAATCCTGTCCGATACCAGTAACTTTGTTCGTTTTGGAATTGTTACCACTGACTTTAAATAATCTTCGGTTTCTTTTGTAACGGGTAATGCGGATTGCATCTTTCGATATTCTTTAAAATAAAGCACTCCAAATATCAAAAGTAATGCGATTGTGCCAGTCAGCCAGATAATCGTTACCCATGTGTTACTGCACGGCTTTATATTTGTTGTTTCAGCAATCAGATCCTCAGTATTTCCCCGTGGTATCAAATTGTTAGAAGCATTGTATAATTCGATGCCGTTATTTACTATTTTTGCAGCGGGCGAAGCGATCCCATAGTGAATCGGCAAATCAAAAGGTATCAATAACCTCAACAATGCAATATTCCACAGTAATACAAATACCCTTTTCGGTAATTTGTTTAAGGCAAAGGAGCGTAAAATGATAATCAACATGATTAGTATACTGCCGGAAATACTCATTTTGAGCAACATTAGCTTCACCTCACTCCATTTGATTTACCAAATCCTTTAACTGCTGTAATTCATCATGCGTTAAAGTTTTTTCGGACAACAATGCAGCAAAAAACTGTTTCTTAGAGCCGTCAAACATTTTGTCAATCAGTTCCTCTGTTTCGTAGGCTTGAACCTCTTCCTTAGAAATGGTTGCTTTGCAGATAAATTTAGGTTCAATACGCTCAATGGCTCCTTTTTCTATACATTTTTTTATAATTGTATAAGTTGTATTTCTGTTCCAGCCGATTTCCTCTCTCAGTATCTTTGAAATCTGACCGGCGGTTAAATCACCTTTTTTCCACAATACTTCCATTACCTTTAACTCTGAATCAAATAACTTTATTTCCATTGGCTCCCTCCTAAAATGACTATTGCAATAGTAATTCTATTAGAATACTATCACGATAGTCATTTTCTGTCAATATTTATTATTCTCCATTTTCTTTTTGCCACGCGATTTCTGTCCATAATTCAAAATTTTTGTTAAATTTCATTGATTCTGCACTATGTCTTTTCCTTTACATATCCTGTGCTGCCGCTTTATAATAATGTCTGTGTAAAAGGGAGAAAAAAGCGGATCGGATTAGTTTCTGACCGCTTTTTTCTTGTCTCGGGGCACCTGTCGAAATTTTCATATATTATGATTGCATTTTTCCATATAATTCTTTATGATTGATAATAATTACATCAGTTATAATAGAAAGGACTGTTTGTTTCACGCAAAAGAATTGTTGCTTGGGGAGGACGGGTAAAGCAAATGCTTAGGGAATTTTAAGGCGGGACTGAGTATGGTGGGGGAAAGTTGATGGAAGATCAGGGGAAAGGAATAAGATATCATTATATCGATAATCTGCGGAATTTAACGATTTTGCTGTTATTTCCGATACATACGTTTATGATTTGGAATGATTTCGGTTCTCAATTTTATATCTGGCAGGGAGAAAACAAAATATTAAGTACATTGATTGTGTTAGTAAATCCATGGTTTATGCCGTTACTTTTTGTCCTGGCGGGAATGAGTGCAAGATACGCATTAGGAAAAAGAACAAATAAAGAATTTGTGATACAAAGAGTAAGTAAATTGTTGCTTCCGTTTGTTAGCGGAATGATTCTTTTCGTGCCGTTTCAAACATTGTATGCAAGGAAATTTTTTGATCACTATGAAGGAAGTCTTTTGGATAACTGGAAATACTTTTTTACCCACCTTACAGACTTTACCGGTTATGACGGAGCTTTTACCGTGGGGCATCTGTGGTTCATCCTGTATCTGTTTTTAATTTCAATGGTTACTTTGCTTTTGTTCCGTTTCGTTTCATATGAGAAATTGGCGGTCAGTGTAGAAAAGATGCCGGTATTTGGAGTGCTGTTTTTATTTATTCCGATATGGTTAATGTATTATCTGGGCAATTTCGGTGGATTCAGTCTGGGAAAAAACCTGGCGCTTTATTTGATAGGATATTATGTGTTGAGCAATGATTTCATAATAGAAAAACTTGAAAAAAATATAAAATGGCTAGCGGCATTGTGCGTAATTGGAACGTTTATGTCGGGGACATTGTATTTTTGCTTTTCTTATTATGGAGATTTGTGGGTAAATTTTATTGGGTGGATTACAATACTGGTTTTGCTTGTTGTGGGAAAAGGATTTCTGGACAGGAGAACGGGATTTACAAGGTATTTTAATCAGGCGTCCTATCCAATCTATATTTTGCATCAGTCTATTTTGGTGGCTTTGGCGTATTATGTCGTACAGGTCTGTGACATTTTATTAGTGCAGGTATTTAGTATTTGCATTGGCAGTTTTTTGCTGACGGTGTCGGCGTATCATTTGATAAAATTGATTTCGGTTGTTAGAAAAATAATCGGAGGGTGAGATATTTATTATGGTTAAAATACATAGAATACCAGGCGGCAATGTGAACTGTTATATTGTAGCCGATCATGACAAGGCTATATTGATTGATACCGGCAGAAAGAAGTATCGTGAGAGGATTTTGGAAAAGTGCAGAGAGTTTCACGTGGGGCTAATTGTGCTCACACATGGTCATATGGATCATTGTCAAAATGCAGCTTATCTTGCGAAGGCTTTGCATATTCCAATAGCCATGAGTAAAAAAGATCGGAATCTGATACCGGATAATAGAGAACAACCTTTATCGGCAAAGACATTTCTTGGGAAAATGGTATTATCTGTATCTCTAAGCAGTTTTGAAAAAGACAGCTTAGAAGCGTTTGAGCCAACCATTTATTTAGAAGATGGCGATGATTTGAGCGACTTTGGTGTGGAGGCAAAGATTATAGAATTGCCGGGACATACAAAGGGTTCGATTGGAATAGAAGTAGAAGATAATTTGTTTGTCGGGGATGCGTTAATGAATATGTTTTATCCGACAATAGCTATGCTTTACACGGATGAACAGGAAATGTTAGCAAGCGCTGCATCTGTCAGCGGATTAGGAGATAAAATGATTTACTTTGGGCATGGGAGGCAAAAACAAAATCGCTAATGGGTAAAGCGAAGATAAAGGAAGGGGATTTTTTTAAAGAAATGAAATATATACGGGCAACTTCTGACATGGCAGATGGAATTTGTAATGTTTTGCATACAACGATTCAAGCAATATATCCTAACTATTATCCCAAGGAAGTAGTGGATTTCTTTTGCAGACATCATAGTAAAGAACACGTTTTGGACGGCATAGCGTCGGGAAATATGGGCGCTTTAATGGACGGTCAGGTGATTGTTGGAACAGGTTGTTTTGACGGTAATCATATTACAGGGGTATATGTGCTGCCCGCCTGTCAAAATAAAGGCTGCGGCACGCAAATTATGGATTTTTTGGAAAATGAAATTGCAAAAACGCACGATACGGCTATTTTAGACGCATCTCTTCCGGCAGCTTGTCTGTATGAACATAGAGGCTATAAAACGGTGGGACATGGGATATATGAATTGGAAAATAATGTGAAGCTGGTTTATGAGATTATGGAGAGGAAAGTAGCGGCTGAAAAAGTTTGCAAGAAAGAAAAATGAAAGAAAAAATACGGACAGTTATCGTTAGAACCGCAATTTTTCTTTCATTTTCTATAAATAATATTATAAATTGACAGAAGGTAAATGTAAAGTAAAACCCAAAACCCCGGACGGTAAATGCAACGCAAACATTTTTATAGAGGCAGGAATTTCGTCCCCTCTGTTCTAGTTGGCAGCCGTTTTGCACAGGCGATAGCGGAAAGCTTCTACAATATAATCGCAACTGCCTGTTCCGTATTTGGTGTCGGTTAAGGTTTTCAGATAATCATTGGAGTAGAGCTCTATGATCATTTTGCAATAATTGTCGTTATCTCCGACTAATTCATACGAGGCGTTTTCCTGTGCATAGGCAATAATCTCCGTCACAATATCTTGTACGCGCCCGGATGCGACATCCTCGCCTTTGTGGGAGGCTAATTTGAGAAATTTATCTTCTCCGCGCATTTCTTCCGGTATTTGTGCGTACCAGTTATTCATAATTTCAGAGAAATGTTCCAGATTATGTTTCATTTCTTCGGTGTATTTTTCAATACTGCCGAATTGCTGAATTGCAAGCTTTGCCACTTCGGATTCGTCGTCTTTGATTTTCTGAATGAACAGATCAAAGTTTTCGACGCTTCCCCAGTGCTTGATAATTTCTTCTGTCTGATTGGATTTGAAATCTTCCAAAGCATTGATATAATCGGACAAATCAAATTCTTTAAAACTCATACATTGTTCTCCTTTCTCCAAACGGCTAAGAAGCTGTATCAGCTTTTCTATCCGGTTGCGTTTCAGAAGAAGCAACTCTTTTTGCTTTTTAAAAGCGGCAATCCGGTCAAAATCGGGGCTTTCGAGAAATCTCCCGATGTCCTTTAGCTTGAAGCCCAATTCCCGGAAAAACAGAATTTGCTGAAGCCTTTGCAATGCTTCGTCATCGTATAAGCGATAACCGGATTGGGTTAAATCGCTGGGCTTTAACAGCCCGATTTCATCATAGTATTGCAGCGTGCGTATGCTGATTCCCGTTAATTTTGCAACCTGGCTTATGGTTTTCATGCTTATCAGCTCCCTTCATTAGTGGAGAAACAAGATAGAAATTGCCGGCTTGGATCTATTTTGTTTCTATGAAAATAGCATACAGTATCACGTTACGTCAGAGTCAATCGTTTTTTTATGAAAACACCGGATCATCATTTGCGCTGATAGTACAAAGAATAGTCCGATATCTCAACCGCCGTATAAGCATGGCTGTAATGGTACCCTAACTTTTCAGCAAGCGCCACAGATTCCAGATTGTGGGCGTCCCAACTGGGGTATAAATTTCGTTTTAAGCATTCCAATATCAGTTTTGCTCCGCATACAGAGGCTAATCCTTTGCGTCTGTAGTCTTTTCGGGTATCGATTTCGATTTCAATGCCTTCGCGGTATCTGGAGTAAGAGGAGGCACCGGATACAATGGCAGAGTCTTTACAAATTACCACACCTAATCCGAGGTCATGATAATCCTGATAGGTTGGAAACTGCGATACAAAATCTGCGCTCCAGTTTTCCGCTCTGCACATTTGAAAAAGTTGCTCATCAATCATATGGATTTTATATTGCTCCGGCAGGGAAGCGGCGATCTTCTCCAATTTATCTTTGTCAAATATATCCGGTTCTTTTTTGATGGCGTAGCGGGAAAAGACTTTTGCTTTTTCGCGGTAGCATGATGTGATAAGACGTTTCCAGTCTTCATTTTGGGGAACCATAATCATCATATCCTGCGTGCGCCGGTCGGGTTTATAAGAAACCAGCTCCATACTCGGAGTTCCGGCAAAAAAAGCAAAATCACCCAGAACGGCAACAGCCGCTGTCGGAGCGTTCGGATGATTCCCATATATTTTCCCCATAATGCCTTGCAGACAGGACCAGATCAGGGTTTCCTCCCAGTTATTAAATAATGGCGGGACCTTGCTCATATCGGTTATTTCATATATCATAGGCATAAACCTTTCGCGAGAGTTGTTTTTGCAGCCGCTTGTGATGAACGAGCGCCTGTTCCGGGCGTTCATTGCTGATTTAACGGCTGGTTTCTATTATATCATGATATTGCAGATTTTAGGAATCTCTGACAGGACAATCATGTCTGGTCCCCAAAATACGGCATTTCTCGCTCTGTGTCGTGTTGTTCGGATCAGACTTGCGGTAGGATACAACCGAAAGGAGGTTAAAAAATGGATACAAAAAAGATAGGAGCATTTTTAAAAGAGCTTCGGAAAGAAAAAGGGTTGACTCAGGAGGCGCTTGCGGAAATCCTTTTTGTATCGGGAAGAACGGTTTCCAGATGGGAAACGGGAACGAACATGCCGGATTTGAGTATTCTGATTCAAATGGCGGAGTTTTATGATGTGGAAGTGAAAGAAATTTTGAACGGAGAAAGGAAGAGCGGGAATATGGACAAGGATTTAAAGGAAACATTATCAAAAGTAGCGGATTACAGCAAACTGGAAAAGGAAAAGGCGGCAAAAGCCGGAAACATTGCATTCGGGCTGACCTTTATCCTGTGTGTGGCGGCAATTATAATACAACTGATTGTGACCGGAGATTTGGCGTTTGTAATAGGAGAAACGGCGGTTTTGCTGGTCGGCGGAGCGACCTATATTGGAATTATGGTACATTACGGCGCATGGGAGAACGGATCAGGCGTTCAAAGTACGCCGTTTCGTGATCTGTTGATCAGCGTCGTTTGCGCGGTAGTCTTTACGGCGGCGCTGGCGGCTTGCTACACCCGGTTGGGAGCGGGGGCGGAGCAGATCAGCCGTATTGCGGTTCTGTTTTTTGTCGGAATTGCCGTTGCAGGCTTTGCTGTGCTGAGAGTGTTAGCATATTTTAATCGTAAAAACAGAGATAAAAACCGGAATATTTAGGAAAGAACGGGGGGATTTATACGGCAGCCGGATAAATTCCCCGGTTTTTTAATTATTTTTGAAAGAAGTACGGATTATGGGACAGATAAATGTGTTATAATTCCTATAGCTCTATTAGTAGTGTAAGCACAAAAACGGGCAAAGGACGGAAAGGAGCTTGGGTATGGGAGATTTTGGCGATGCGGAGAGAAGAATTTTGGCTCTTATGAAGGAAGGGACGGAATTTACTTTTCAAGGCGGGGATTATAAAGTTGTTCTGTCAGGTAAGCCGACCTGCCATAAGGGAGAGCCGAAGACGGATATCTACATATTGGCAAAATCCGCATCTGACGAAGCGGAGCCAAAGGAGACGGAGATAAAAATATCCTACAAGAAAGAAAATGCGGATTTTGTCGAAAATAAGATGAGCGCGGAGAGAGCGGAACAATTATTCGGCGAAAACTGGATGAGCGTAATAGAACGGTCAACTTCGGCAGTAAAAGAAAAATTTGAAGAAAGAGCGCTGATCTACAGGAACAAGTATAAAAGAACGGAAAAGGGCGCGATTACTCTGGGCTGGAAGTATGAATTGTTAAATAAAATCAGCGGAGAGTTATCCGGTAAGCTGCCGTTTACAGAGGATCAGATTGTTGATGTGTATGCCGGGAGTAATCTTTCGGAGGATAAACGCAATGCCATGGTCGGAGGAAGGACAGTGAAAGACAGTGGTGTTGCAAATTATATATTGATGGATGAGGGCGTTACTTCGGCGCAGGAGGTAATTGACCGGATGATACCGGTTCCTGAGTATGTCAAGGGGCACCCGAACATTTATTTTGCGTGTAAAGCGTTAAATTACAGAACTTTTAAAAAGAAATGGGACGGAAACAGACCTCTTTCGGTTTTTGTAAGGTGGAGCGTGGAAGAAAATAAACTGGTGCCGGAGTTAGTATATGACAGTCCGTTGGTTGTAAAAGGAAATGAAGTGGCTGACAGGCTGTTGAGCTGTTTGGATAAGCTAAAGGTCAAAACAACGGATGATCTGAACGATCAAAATGTCGGAACCGATAGAATGGTATGAGGGTAATAAGGTGGCTGTGATTATAGAAGAACGGGGACGCGGAAAGTTTAAACCGGCTCCGGATTATGATGTGAACGAAGTAAAAGAGTTATTAAATGCAAAGATAGAAGAAGAACGCCAGGCGTTTGCCGGATGCAGTCAGACCATAGAGCTTGATAAACTCAGCTATGACCCGGAAAAGTGGAATTTATTATCGCTTTTTTCCGGGTGCGGGGGACTGGATCTGGGTTTTGAACTTGCCGGACTCAAAGCCGTTATGGGCGAAGAGGTGATGGAAGAAGCGTTTGCGGATAAAACGGTGTTTGACCAAAATCTTGACAAAAATGTATTTCATACCATATATGTCGATGATATTTTTGATGAGGCGAGAGAAACCTATGCTCAAAATGCCGGAAAATATATTTATATGGACCGAAACGATATTAGAAAAATAAAAGAATTTCCGAAAGCGGATATTGTTCTGGGAGGATTTCCCTGCCCGGGATTTTCGGAAGCGGGACCGAGGCTTGTGGACGATAAAAGGAACTTTTTGTATTTACATTTTATTCGCTGTTTAATGCAGAGCAAACCCAAGATTTTTGTCGCGGAAAACGTAAAAGGACTATTGACGCTGGGAAAGGGTGAAGTATTTAAGCAAATTGTTCAGGATTTTGAAGCTGCGGGATATAAAGTATATCATCAATTGCTGGATGCCGCGGAGTTTGGAGTGCCGCAGATCAGAAAAAGAGTGATCCTGGTCGGGGTCAGAAACGATATCGATTTTCAATATTCTTATCCGAAGCCCACGCATGGATATGGAGCCGAGGGGGGATTAAAGGAAGTGGTTACGCTAAGAGAGGCAATCGGTGATCTGGAAGAGGAGCCGGGGGAATATTTTACAGGGTCCTATTCCATGATTTTTATGTCTCGGAACCGCAAAAAGCTCTGGACGCAGCCGAGCTTTACGATACAGGCGTCGGGCAGGCAGGCGCCGATCCATCCTGCCGGGGCGCCGATGGTCAAGGTGGGAAAGGATAAATATATATTCAGCGACGGAGAGGAAAACAACCGTCGTTTGTCCGTAAAGGAGATCGCCAGAATCCAAACCTTTCCCGATTGGTATGAATTTAGCAAGGGGACGAGCCAAAAAAACGATAATGCAAAACTGGATCTGGTATATAAGCAGATTGGGAATGCCGTTCCGGTCAGACTTGCCCTAGCGGTGGCGGAGCCGATTGCGGAGTTTGCAAAAGCGGAATTAGCCCGTTTAGAAAATAAGGAGACCAGCCAATGACACCACAAGAAGTCTTAAAAACCTATTTCGGCTACGCTTCCTTCCGTCCGGGGCAGGAGGCGATCATTAACTCCATCCTTTCAGGCAGGGACGCGCTTGCCATTATGCCTACGGGCGCGGGAAAATCGGTCTGTTATCAGGTCCCGGCGCTTTTGCTCCCGGGTATTACGGTTGTGGTTTCTCCGTTGATTTCCCTGATGCAGGATCAGGTAAAAGCATTAAATGAAGCCGGCGTTCATGCGGCGTATATCAATTCTTCCCTGACGGAAGGACAGATCGCCAGGGCGTTAAGTCAGGCAAAAGACGGAGTTTACAAGATTATTTATGTGGCGCCGGAACGACTGGAAACTTATGGGTTCCTCCGCTTTGCACAGACGGCAAAGATTTCCATGATTACGGTAGACGAAGCGCACTGCATTTCTCAGTGGGGACAGGATTTCAGACCAAGCTATTTAAAGATTGTGGAATTTATAGAAGGGCTGCGGGAAAGACCCATTGTCAGCGCGTTTACGGCGACGGCGACCGATGAAGTAAAAACGGATATTGAATGTATTTTAAAACTTCGCGATCCCAATACCGTTGTAACGGGCTTCGACCGGGAGAACCTTTATTATCGTGTGGAGCATGTTGCGGGGAAAAAGAAGGATGCTTTCGTGCTGGATTATGTGAAAAAGCATACCGGGGAAAGCGGGATTATTTACTGCGCCACGAGAAAGAATGCGGATATGCTCTATGGGGAACTGCAAAAAGAAGGAGTTTCGGTCTCCGTTTACCATGCGGGTCTGAGCCATGAGGTACGCAAGGTCAGCCAGGATGATTTTATTTTCGACCGGGTGCAGGTCATTGTTGCAACCAATGCGTTCGGAATGGGAATTGATAAATCCAACGTAAGATATGTGATTCATTACAATATGCCCCAGAGCATGGAAAACTATTATCAGGAAGCGGGACGTGCCGGAAGGGACGGAGAAAGATCGGAATGTATCCTGTTGTTTTCGCCCCAAGACGTTGTGATTGATAAGTTTTTACTGGAGAAAAAGGAATTTGGCGACGCAGATCCCGGCGATGTGGAGCTGTTGATGCAGCGCGACGCACAGAGACTTCGGATTATGGAAGGGTATTGTAAGTCCACCTCCTGTCTTCGCAATTATATTTTAAATTATTTTGGCGAAAAAGTATCTAAGCCCTGTAACGACTGCGGCAACTGCCACCGGGAATTTCATCAGATCGACATGACTTCGGATGCAAAGAAAGTGATTAACTGCCTTGCCGAAACAAGGGGAAGATACGGGCTTGTCATTGTCGTGGGGACGTTGCTTGGAGCTAACCGGGCGAGGCTGAAGGAGATCGGAGCCGTCCGGTATCAGTCCTACGGGAGCTTAAGCCACAGAAGCGAGGCGGAAATACGGCTGTTGATTGATCAGATGATTTCCGACGGATACATTATTCAGACTGAGGACAAGTATAGTGTGCTGCGGATTGGCGATATATCCGCCCTAAAGGATGAAAATACCAGAATTATCATAAGAGAAGTCGAAGAGAAAAAACAGGAAACAAAGAAAATCAGAAAGCAGAGAAGCACGGATGCACTTACCGGCGACGGGTATAAGCTGTTTGACAGGCTTCGCGAGCTGAGGCTGACCATTGCAAGAGAAAAGGCGGTGCCGCCGTATATTATTTTCAGCGATAAGACGTTAATTGATATGTGCGTGAAAGCGCCCCGGGATAAAGCGGGTATGCTGAATGTTTCCGGCGTGGCGGAAACGAAGTTTGCAAAGTACGGACAACGGTTCCTGGAGGCGATCCGGGATTATACGGGGGAGCATCCGGGCAGTACGTTCAGTATTCCGGTAAGCGGGGACTGATTATCCAAATAACGGATAAAATTGTAAAGAAATGTCAATTTTTATCGCCCGTGTCCCGTAATCATGTTATGATAAGTTATAAAGATTTCGCCAGATAAATCTTTCGAGAGGAGAATTTTAAATGTCCGATTGGGAAACGATTGTACCAAAGGTAAATGAAGCGTCCGAGTTTTTAGAAATTGCCAGCGATTTCGGAGATCCGATGGAAATTTTCAGGGAGGCGCTGCACAATGCTTACGACTGGGGAGCGTCTGAGTTTAAGATTACGATTTCCGTCAGGGAGATCGGCGGACTGGACAAGCTGATTATAGAATTGGAAGATAACGGGGTAGGAATGTCCCGGGACACATTGATAAATAATTTTTGGAATCTGGGCGACTCAAAGTCCAGAGAGAACAAACAGGCAATCGGAGAAAAAGGGCATGGCACGAAGATCTATCTGCGTTCGGACCGGGTGGTGGTACATACCTGTCATGAAGGGCTTTCCTATGAATCCGTCTGCGACGGCGCTTTTTCCAGACTGAACGCGGGGCAGATGCACAGCCCTAAGATTAGAAAGAGCGAGGAGTCTTATCCGAAGGGAACGAGCATTTGTATTGAGGGATATAACAATAATCAAAGAACCATGTTCAAGCAGGAGATCCTGAAGGACTATCTGTATTGGTATACGGTTCTCGGGACTGTGGAAAATCAGTTTGCGGACAGAGAAATCAGGGATTTTAAAGTATATTTGCAGGCGCTGGACCGGGAGGAACCGGAGGAACTGACGATGGGGCACCCTTTTGCGGAGGAAAACAACGATATCAATCGGTTGTATGACGCTTACGGGGAGACGGCGGCGGATTATTATGTCAAGAAGTTTGTTTATCAAAATCAGACGCTGGAATCCATGCCGGAGATTAAATTTGATGTGGTCATTTATTTTGAAGGCGATGAGGCGAAGCGGCTGTATAATCCCATGATCAGAATGCGGAAAAATAACGCCACCGGAAAATACAAGGTATCCGACAGGTACGGATTGTGGCTTTGTAAGGATTTTGTGCCTGTTCAGAGGGTAAACGAGTGGATAACTTCATTTGGTACGGGGTCCAATTCCTACGGCCTGCTGCATGGATTTATCAATTGTCAGAAGTTGAAGCTGACCGCAAACAGAGGCTCCATTGCCAATACCAATTTTCAGGTCATCAACGAATTGAAGAAGGCTGTTCAGAGCATTATGGAGGAGATCAATATTGATTTATACAAGCACGACGTAATGACCCTGCGGAAGTGGAAGGAAGAAGCGAAGACCTTAGAGTTTGAGAAGACTGCCTTTAAGAGACGGAAAGAGCTGATCACACAGAAAAAATATTTTATGATCAACGGCAGGACCTTCCTGGTGCCCAGAAACGAGGCTGAATTATACGGATTGTTTATTTCGTTATATACGCTGAAACCCGAAGACTTTGATTTTGAGCCGTTGGATTATGATGAATCGGCAGGGATCGACCTGCTTGCGCGAAATAAAACCAGCAACCGGATCGCGGACTGTGAATTTTGGTATGTGGAACTGAAATACCAGCTCGGCGCTACGGAATTTAACCATTCTTTCAGTAATATCCGTTATATTATCTGTTGGGAGCTGTCCCCGAGAGTGAAGGACGGTACGGTGCTGAAAACGTCGGTGGAAGAAGAAACGCGCTTTTTCCGCATTATTCCTGCCGAAGACGGCGGAATGAAAAAGTATTTTCTGGACAGCAACGATACCTCTGTCAAGATAAAGGTCATTTGCCTAAAGGATTATATTACGCAAAAACTTCAGATCGCATTGTTGGATCAATAATATCCAGTATATCATCAAAGGCGATTTTGGTTTCCACAATCTGCAGCAGCCGGCACGCAGCGTCTATTCGGGCGACGACGCCGGTTGTTTTCAGATATTCGCCCTGACAAAAATGGATGACCGTAACGATTTTACCGCATTTTAACAGGTGCATTTTGTGATCCAGCTCCGTTTCCATTTCCGGAGACATTTTGATTTTGGGAACGACTATTTTTTCTTTTGCGGCAAGCGCCTCAGGCAGACCTTTTAAAGCCGCGAAGGGCATAAATTGTTTTGCTCTGTCCTGAACGGACATACGCCGTCTTGGTTTAGATGCCACTTCGGTGACCTCCGATCTGTGTGTTTCGTTCTCTGGAAGTTGCATGTTCTTCCAGATCCATTCCTTTTAAAATAGCGTTTTTACCATATTTTTGTTTGATACGAAGGACCGCTTCCTGCATACGGCGGTTTTTCTCCAGACCCTCCGGATCGGTAAAAAAATTGTACTGACAATATTCCTCCGGGACGACATGATTAAACGTCAGGTTGATGCGTCTGACGGTCAGGGCAGGGTTGACAATTTTTTCATAAAGGGCAACCGCAGCCGGGATGATCAATAAGTCCGCGCTGGTCTCTTCCAAAAGCGCGGCTGTTCCGTGGGCGGGAGCTGCATGGAGGGCGTAGTCATATCCGATATGCAGGGTGACGGATTTTGTCACAAGCTTCTTTTCCACCAGCTCCAGGCAGAGCAGATCCGTCATTTCCTTGATAATCAGTCTGCCGCTTTCAAAATCATACGAGTGGGGGAGCACCTGTCCTGCGGACAGACAGTTAGAACGCGGGCGGTAGGCTTTGATATCGGCAATGGTTACTGTTTCCCTTCCCCATGCGTGATCGATGAGCAGCTCCGCGTCGACGCCGAAAATCCGGTAAAGCAAATCCTCCTCCGTGCGGGTGATATCGTACATTGTCCGGATGCCCAGCCCTTCCAGTTTTTTAGCGGTCCCTTTTCCGATGCGCCAAAAATCCGTGAGAGGTCTGTGATGCCACAGGGTTTTCCGATAGCTTTCTTCATTCAGCTCTCCGATGAAGTCCGGGGCGTGCTTTGCCGTAATATCCAGAGCAACCTTTGTTAAATAAAGATTTGTGCCGATCCCGCAGGAAGCGCGGATTCCCAGCGAACGGTAGATATCATCTAAAATGGTTTCACCTAACCTCCTTGCGGTCATATCATAAAGGGGCAGATAGTCCGTCACGTCCATAAACGCTTCGTCAATAGAATAGACGTGAATGTCGTCTTTTGAGATATATTTCAGATAAATGCCGTAAATCTCAGCTGCATAATCGATATAGAGCTGCATGCGCGGGACGGCGGTCATATAATCGATGTCCGGAGGAATTTCGCGGATTCGGCAGCGGTTAGGAATCCCCAGAGCCTTCATGGCGGGAGTAACGGCAAGGCAGATGGTGTGTCTGCCCCGCGAGGGATCGGCGACTGCGAGCCGGGCCGTCATGGGATCTAACCCCCGCTCGGCACATTCGACGGAGGCGTAAAAAGATTTTAAATCGATACATAAATAGCGCCGTTGTTTCATAAGCTTTCTTATTTAAGCCTCCTAATCTATGCCTCCCTGTCCGTGCCTCCTTACCTGCGCCTTTTTACTTTGCTTTGCGGGTCGGGCTGTTATATAGCATTTGCGAAAATTCAGAAAATATAACACTGACAGGGCGTTAGCAGCAGCTTCTTAAAATATTTCTAAAAATACTTTTTAGGAGTGCGAATCCGGGCTTGCCATGGTATAATGAAAATACTTGAGGCGGGGAGGAACAGAAATCGTGAAAAAGATAAAAGAATATCAAAATTTATATGATCTATATCGTCAAAGCACAAGGGGCATGAAAATTGCATTTTGGGTTTCTCTATGCTTATTTCTGCTTGGATTTCCGTCCATAATTTGGGATGTTCCTTTTTTGTTGGTGATGTTGTTGATCCTGATGGGGATTCCTGCAATTATTTGCGGCATTATGGTGTTGGTCATGAGGATCAGGGCAAAGAAATCTCTCTCCAGGTTCTCAGATGTGGAATTGGCGGAAATTGACAGGGAAATTCCTTTATGTGAAGTGCAGGAAGGAATTATGGTAACAAGACATGCGGTTGTTTTAACAAAAGGCGGGCTGCGGCTTTGTCCGGTAAGGAATGTGTTGTGGATTTATCGGGATGTGTTTGTGCAAAAGTGGATGTTTATCCCGATTTATAAACAGACGATATTGACAATTTGCGGAAAAGACAGGAAACGTTATACATATAAAGTAAAAAATAAAACTTATGCCGAGGGCTTTTTGAGATCTGAGCTGTCCAAGTATCGTATGGATATTATATACGGCTATGACAGAGGGCTGGAACCTCTGTTCAGAAAGGATATTCAGCGGCTGATTGCGATTGCAGAGAACTATGGCAGAAGAATGGAAAGCGCTCAAAACGAAACTTACAGATAGCCTATTGAATATGGATGCAGTTTCCGATTCCGGCGGGAGTACTTGCCGTGTTGGAAGTGTCTTTTTTGCCGGTGCTGTCAGTGGTTGTAATCCATATAATCAGAGGATTTTTGATGCCTCCCTGATAGCTTAAATAGATTTCACAGTCGGAAGCATGGGCGGAACGAAGCAGAGCTTCATAGGTGCTTTGATTCAAATCCGACCAGCCCAGCGTGTTCATGATTTCCTGCGCCAGAAGATTCCCGGAAGGACTCATCAGACTTTCCAATGTGCAGGGGGAAGCCGCGAGGTTGTCAACCAGCGCTTTTGAAGCGGGATCGGATACGATATCGGGATCGGCGGCAGCATAAACGACCGCCTGATAAACGGAATCGAGCAATTGCTGATCCGATGTAATATTAGCCTTTTCGACATATTTGATCATAACAGGAGTTAAGACGCTGATCAAAATTCCCATAATCGCAATGACGATAATCAATTCCACAAGAGAAAATCCCCGATTGTTTTCCAAATTCATCATAATCCCCTACCGATCCATGCAAATAAAGACATGCACTATCATAATCTCATAAGAATTCTTTCGTAATTTCAGAATAACAGAGAGCGCCAACAAAATCAATAGAAAAAGGTCTGCCGCAGGGTAAATTTTATAAATATCACGGAAACACGCTTTCGCTCTATAAAAACGCAGCGGTACATAAATCCGCAAAATACGCGGATTAAGTACCGGCGCTTTTATAAAGGTTTCCTTTGATATTTATATAATTTCCTCTGCGGCAGACCTTTTTTCTATTGATTTTACATCTGCTCAATCGGTCTGTCGGGCAGATCATCTACGCTTTTCATGTTTTTAAGTCGTTTCTCCGTTCGTTTATATCGTCTCCACATCAGGAAGAACGCGAGGGCGATAAGCGCTATGCCGAGGATAAAAAAGACGCGGACAGCGCCGAAGCTGATATAATCAATCAATAAAGGCTGTCCCATGGCTTGGATTTCGGCTTCGCTGTATCCAAGTTCCCCCAGATAATCACAATAGTATCCGGTCAGTTCATCGCCCATTTTGGTGACGATTCCCTGCATATAAATCTCCGTGTGGGGCTCGGTTCCTTCTGTCAGATAGAGAGAGGTCTCTTCCGATAAGTCGTTTAAGGCGGACACATCCGCCTGGCGGCTTTTCAGACCTATGTAGCCGGTTGCCGTAGGGATCAGATAATAATTTCCCGATTCTCTATCGCCGCTGCGGGAACCGTCGCTGTATTGCGTATAGGAAGTTTCTGATGCAAAATAGTCCATCGCATAAACCACATTTCCCGCTACTCGGGCGCCCTCTTTCACCTCTGTTCCGTCCAGCAGATCCTGGAAACTGACTGCGGGCTTTAACGAATCAAAAGTGTCTTTGGCGGAAAAGCAGATCAAAAGAACTCCAAAAAAGAGAAGTGTAAGAGTTCCTCTGCTAAAACAGCTTAAAAATTTTTTCATATTTGTTTCCCCTTTGCTAGTTTTTGGGCTTTTTCCCCTTTTTATCTACGCCGGGCGTTTCGTTTACATTTGCCTGAAAGACCGGGGCAAATTTTTTAAAGCTCTCTGCGGCTTCCGGTTGTTGGATATTTACCTGGCACTCTTTTCCCATTTTGGTATTGCTCGCGCTGACGACAATACTGTAAGGAATTTTCTCTCCCGGATAATGAAGGTCTAACTGATACCAGTCGCCTCCCACATAAGAAAGATTTTCGGCGCTCATACGAATGGAATCGGTATAACTGATTTTACCGCCGTCCACGCTGATAGGAATCACCCACATATGGTCGGGCTGGTCCTCCCTGAAAGCGACGGCATAGTAATGAAACACTTCCCGTTTCATGCTTGCGCTGCGGTAGACTTCCTTTCCATGAGCGTATGCTGCCACATACTCTGTTCCATTGGGAACAACATTGTCGATCAGCTTGCGGATATCCGCTTTTTCCTGACTGTCGGCGCCTTTTTTTCATCCATTGTTATCTTGATATATACAATAATAAATGCAATAATCAAAATAATGAAGGTTGCGATAACAACTTGCGGACTTGTATTCAGCTCATCAGCTAATTTTTGGATCATTTCTTTACCTCCTAAATGTAAATATATTTGACCACGAACATTTTATCACGATCATTTTTGGATTTCTATCTTTTTTATATCATTGCATTGGGAGTGGAAAAAGAATTGCCAACTGCCAAAAAATTTGAAGCGGCGTGAGACAAAGGAAGGCTTTTGGTGTAAAATAGGAAATAACCGTATAAAGGGGAGAGATTTATGGGCTTTATTTTTAATCGGAAAAGAAAGGTTTCCAGGGACGGAAGCAAGGTGGATGTGATCCGGTATCAGGATGAAGAGAGACAATGGACTCCGCCGGCGGAGTCAGGGGTGTATCTGAAGGAAATGGAGGAGCATATAGACAGGGTTTATCCGTGTCAGGACAAGGAGCCGTATGTCTATCATGAGATTGTTTCGGATATTGTACATATTGACGTCAACATTATACCGCCGGATTGCGGCAGGGATTATTATGTGCTTTGGACCAGCGGCATGAGCGACCTGCCCATGACGCTCCCGGACGGGGATTATGATAAGTCGGAAAGCGAGAGGGCGGAGCTTTTGATGTATCTGCCGGGAGATTGGCAGCTTGGCGGCGTCGGAGAGGACGCGGCTCAGATGTCCGACGAATATTACTGGCCGATTCACTGGCTCAAATATCTGGCAAGGTTTCCCCATCAGTATCATACCTGGCTTGCGATGGGACATACGCTGCCAAATGGAGAGGAATATGCGCCTTTAGGAGCGGGAACGCAGATGGGAGGATTTTTCTTTCTTCCGCCGATTTCCCTCGGACCGAAATATCCGGGCGTGGAGCCTTTGACCTGTACGGACGGGACAAAGATCAATTTCCTCTGGGCAATCCCGATGTATAAGGAAGAAATTGAATTTAAACTGGAGGAAGGCTTCGACACTATGCTGGATCTGCTTTCCGAGAAGAATTTCCCCAGAGTGTTAGATCCCAAAAGGGAGAATTATAAAAAATAAAGAACTTACGGAGGTGTTTTATATGTTATTTTTGCAGTATCCCAAATGTACAACCTGCCAGAAAGCGAAAAAATGGCTGGACGAAAATAAGATTCCTTACGAGGAACGGCATATTAAAGAGGAGAATCCCTCTTATGACGAGTTAAAGGAGTGGCACCGGTTGAGCGGGCAGCCCTTAAAGAAATTTTTTAATACCAGCGGACTGATTTATAAGGAAAGGCAGTTGAAGGACAAGCTCCCGGCGATGAGCGAGGAAGAACAATACCGTCTTTTGGCGGAGGACGGGATGCTGGTAAAAAGACCCCTTGTCATAGGCGGCGATTTTGTCCTGATCGGATTCAGGGAAAAAGAATGGGAAGAAAAGCTGAAATAGAAAAGCTGAGATAGAATAGGATGGCTGTACCGGGCTGAGGAGAAAGCAACTCCCAGCCCGGTATTTTTTGCAATGATTTATTTTATGCAAGGTACTTGACAATACCAAGTAGTGGGTATAATATAAAACCAGAAGGGAGGGAAAAGGGTGAATGCACAGTTTAAAAAAGGCGTTTTAGAGCTGATCGTGTTAGAAACGGTAAAAAACAAGGATATGTACGGCTATGAACTGGTGGAAGAAGTGTCAAAGGTCATAGACGTAAACGAAGGAACCATTTATCCCTTGCTTCGCAGGCTGACTAATGAGCAATATTTTGAAACCTATCTGGTGGAGTCCAGTGAAGGACCGCCGCGGAAATATTACCATTTGACCGCGAAGGGAGTGCTTTACAGTAATGCGCTGTATAAGGATTGGGATGAATTTCAGGCAAAGGTAAACGAGTTTTTCAGAGGAGTAGAACTATGAATAAAGAAGAATTTATTACACAATTAAAGCAAAGCATCAGTATTCTGGACGATCAGGAGCAGCAATATTTTGTGGAGGAGTATACCCAGCATATTGATATGAAAATGAGCCAGGGCATGAGCGAAGAGGAAGCGGTCAAAGAGATCGGCTCTATCGAGGAATTGAGCAAAGAAATATTGGAATCCTATCATGTGAGGACGGATCGGGCACAAAGCAGACCGGTAAAGAATGTGGATTATGGAAAGTTTTTCGGCAAAGTAAGGGCACAGGTCGATAAAATTTATGAAAAAATTGCTTCCGGCTGTAAAAAGCTTGCCGTAAGGGTCAAAAACTTTTTTGCAAGACATAAGAGGAAAGAAGGAGAACGAATGGACGCGGGGCAAAGACCGGAAGAAGGACAAAAGCGGGGAACGGAAAGCGGGACAGCGGAGAAAAGGGGCCGCGGCTTTTGGTTAGGACGTATGATCAGCGGATTTTTTCATTTCTGCGGAACGGTTATCAGAAAATGCTTTTACATAGCGTTGTGGTGTCTGGTGGCGTTATGGAACTGTTTTGCGGTTTTTTGCGGCTTGATCGGAATTTTTATTCTGATCCTGTGCGTATTTATGCTCGGAATGTTTGTGGTAATGCTTGCACAGGGATATCCTTTTATCGGACTGACGATTGCAACACTGGGAGCGACGATCGCTGTGGGAGCGTTGACGGTTGTCTGCTTTGCTTTGACGCAAAGGAAAATAAACGTGGGAGAAAAGCCGGAAGGAGGAGAAGCAAATGCGTAAAAAATGGATGATTTTGGCTGGCTGCTTTTTTGGAGGAATTTTGATCTGCGGATTGGGAGTGGGAATAGGTTTTGTGGAATTTTCACATTTTACGTATGCGGGAGACCGGACGCTGGGGTCCGTAAAGGAAGAAACGCTGACGAATACCGTGCGGGAAGACATAGATACCTATTATGTAAATATTCCGTGGAGCCAAAAGAGCGGTCATAACACTAAAATGGTTTCCGACAACTCCCTGCCGGAAGGAACCATAGAGATTGACGTTGTATATAATGACGACTATGAAAAACCGTATGTATATGAAGAAGTATGGGATATGCCGGCTTATGAAGACGACCAAAGCGTGGAAACGGATAGATGCAGCTATCTGAATATCAGTATGGACGCAGATCCGGTAAAGATCTTTATGCGGTATAAAGATATTATTCTGGAGGATATCAGAAACGATCAGATCGGCTCTTATTCAAACGACTGGTCACGGAGCATTCAGGTTGAGGAAGTCAGATATCATCCGTCTTTGGAAGGAAAAATAGAATTGCACAATTAACCCCCGACATAAAAATACAGCAATAAAAACAAAGGTATGTGAATAGCACGCAAAATATAGAAAAAAGAGTTGCGACATTTATAAATTGGGGTATCGGTCAAAAGAGTGTTTCTGTGATCGATCCCCCGATTTATAAGTAAAACAACTCTTTTTTTAGTGTTTTTTTACAATTTCTTTACATAAAATGCAATTGTGGTGCAGTACTTTTGTGCTATAATGAACAAAAAAAGAGGAGAGGATACTATTATGGAAAAAGAGAAAAAATACATGTCGCTAAAATGGAAAATTACTTTTACAATTATGCCTTTTGTGAGTGTGATTTCGATTTTGGTTTTCGGGCTCACTTATCTGTTTACGAAAGAGACGATGGTAAGAGAGGTTATGGATTCTCAGAATGCCGAGGGATATGTTTCTGTGGACCAGGTTACGGCTGCGCTGTCGGGGACCTAGTATTTTCAGGTCATAGGCGTTCTGGGGATTATTTTGCTTACGGCGCTGGTCTGCGTACTGGTAATGGGCAGGCAGATGAAGGGGCTGAGGCAGACCAAGGAAGATATCGCTGCGATTATGAACGGTAACTTTACCGTTCAGGTGTCGGAGTGCAAAAGTAAATGGGAAGATGAAATTGCGGATATCAATGAAAACCTTGGCAAATTCATCAAAAAAATGGACAGATTGCTGCGGGAGATCGGCATTACCACCGCGAAGTTATCCGAACATTCGGAGCGGTTCTCACTGATGGCGGAGGAATTAAATGAGGACGCCAACAGCCAGAGCGGTGCCTTGGATGAGCTGACGACCACTATGGAAGGAATGGCTGAATGTATTCAGAATTTGGCGCAAAGCGCTACGGATCTGGCGGGCATTGCAGGAAAAACCCATGATTCGGGCGTGGAAACCAACCGCCGGATGCAGGATATGGTGCAGGCGTCTATGAAAACCGGAGAGGATATGGAGACCGTAGCGGGTTCCATGGAGCATGTGGTAAATTCCATGGAGGAATTGACACAACTGGTCGTAGATGTCAGTCAGGCGGCGTCGGAAATCAATTCCATTACGGAGGTTATCAAAGAAATTGCGGATCAGACCAATCTGTTGTCCTTAAACGCTTCCATAGAAGCCGCAAGAGCGGGAGAAAGCGGCAAGGGCTTTGCGGTTGTAGCGGCGGAAATTAAAAATCTTGCCGATACCTCCGGAAAAAATGCAAAAGCCATTGAAAAGCTGACCGGGAATATTTCGGAGCTGATCCAAAAGACGGAAGTTTCTACGAAATAGAGCAGGGATGACATTCAAAAAAGCTCCGGGCTTTTAAAAGAAGCAACCGCAGCGTTCCATACCATTATGGATGTGGCTGATAATACGGGTAAGGTGCTGGAAGGGCTGACCGAAGAGATCGATAAGGTAAACGATATCGCGGTGGATATGGCGGCGATTACCGAAGAACAGGCTGCAAGCAGCCAGGAAGTGCTTGCCACAACCGTCAGCGTGGATCAGTTGGTGGCAAAAACCAAGGAAAAAAGCGCCGGCATACAAAAGGGAACGGAAGCTTTACACATCGCTTCTTCGGATTTGAATCGCGAAATGCAGTATTTTGCAATATAGGAGTCGCCGATGGTAATTCTGTTGGTACGGGTATTTTTTAAAAGTTGTATTTGGGGGATTTAACTGATACAATAGTACCAGAAACAGAGTTTAGACAGAGGTGATAGAATGAAAGCTTATAATCACTTATATGTTTCCATAGAAGATTTCAGAAATTTTATAGACGGCATCCAACTGGACAGGGAACAAAAGGTTCTGGTCAGATTACATACCTGTATCCATTCCATGGAAAGCGTGAAGCCCCTTGTAAAGGAAATCAAGGAGATTTTACCAAAGGCTGTAGTTATCGGATGCAGTACGTCGGGAGTGATATGCGAAGGAAAGATTTTGACGGACGCCTGCCTGATTTCCGTTACTTCTTTTGAAGATTGCGAAATGAGGCTGGGCATGTTTTCATGCGAAACCGCGGGAGGCGGGGAAAAGAGAGGAAAAACGCTGGCAAAGGAGGTCTCGAAGGAGCTGGTTCGGGGCGAAAAAGGCTTCATGCTGGTATTTTTCCCGTTGTCCTATTATAAGACGGCAAAGTTTGTGGAACATATGAACCGCTTAAATGACGGATTAAAAATGATAGGCGGAGTTGTTTATACGGCGGAGGGAGCGCATTATGAGGCTGAAAATTATGCTTATGTGCTCGCAGATACGGAAGCATCTGCTAACTGTATGGCGGCGGTTATGCTGACTTCGCCGCAGTTGTCCGTATATGAAAATGTGGTATGTGGAGTGGAAAACGTGGGAAGGTGCTATGAGGTAACGAAGGTACACGAGCACTTTCTTGAGCAGATAGAACATGAAGACGCCGCGACCTGGTATGCGGAAATGCTGGGAAAAGAAGAAATTGCCAAAGACCCGTCCCTTGCGGGGATTTTCCCGCTGATACATGAGGAAACCCAGATTGCCTATAATGTGGTATACGAGCCCTATGATACGCTGCCGAAGCCCTGGAAATCCCAGAAAAAGGACCGGATCAATCTGTTCAGCGAGATTTCGGAAGGCACGAAGTTTTCTTTGGGATATTTTGATCCGCAAAAAATCGTGGATCAGATGAACACTGTATACCGGGAATTGAAAAAGGCACCGGTAGAAGCGCTGTTTATCTATGATTGTCTGGCGAGGATGTGGATGCTCCATGATTGCGCCAAATGGGAGGTCGGGCAGTTTTATACGACCAATATGAGCGGTGCTTTGCTTGCGGGAGAAATCAGCAATATCGGCGGAGAAAACATTTATGCCAATTCCACATACATCATTGCCGGGCTTTCGGAGCATAAGGAGGCGCGCGCCCCGCTGAAAGGAAAATCCTTAAAAAATGTATCCGCCCTGCAGCATGATAACATACAAATGATCAATTACCTGCTGATGACGGGAAACAAGCAGTTGAACAAGCAGTTGGACGCACAGCGCAGCAAAATGAAAAGAGCGGTGTTTTTTGACGAGGACCTGGGGCTTGATAACCAGACAAAGTTTTTATATGACAGGGAAGAAAAACAGTTGGATAAGATTGCGGTTTATTCTTTAAAAAACGAACGCATTATCCAGTTGTTCCTGGGACGGGAAAAATTCTTTAAAGAGCTGAAGGAAATCTAGAAGAATATCCGGAAATCCGCCGGAAGCGGGAAACTGCATTTTTACAGCTACGGGGATTGTTCCCTTTTGATTGCGGGTGAGACGTCCGTAAAGAAGGAAGAATTTCTTGCCTATGCGAAGAATGTCTTTGAGCAGTTGAACGGGATCAACCGAAGCGAATTTGTCTTTACCTATGAGGGAGTAACCGTCATAGGCGAAGAGGAGCCTCTGCAAAAAGCCGAGGCGGCGATACAATATGCCAACAATCATAAAATCCCCTTTGTGGATTACAGCCGGTTGTCGGAAGATGTGCTTTGCGTAAAAGAAGAAATGCACATTTTACAGGTATTGAGGGAAGCGCTGGCGCAGGACGGTATCGTTCCGTATTTTCAGGGGATTTATGATAGCAAACAGAAAAAAATAACCATGTACGAGGCGCTGATCAGGATTCGGGACGGGAAAGGAAACCTGTATTATCCCAATCAATTCCTGCCCGTTTCCAAGGAATACAACCTTTATGAAACATTGTCCGTCCGTATGGTCGGAAAGGTCATGAGTATGTTTCTTGACCAGAATATCCGGGTAACCATTAACCTGAATGTACAGGATATTTATGACCGGGATATGATTAAAATGATTTTCCGGTATCTGAAAAAAGCCGCCCATCCCGAAAATTTCGTGTTTGAATTGGTGGAGAGCGAGGAAGTGACGGATTATCAGTTTATCAAGCAATTTGCGGACAGTATACATGAATTGGGAGCCAAGATCGCCATTGATGATTTCGGAAGCGGCTTTTCCAACCTGCTTCATATCATTCAGATTGACGCGGATATCCTCAAAATCGACGGGGAAATTATCAAAGCGGTAAGTTATGATCCCAACTGCAGGGAATTTGTGTCCATGATTAACGGTTGGTGCAACAGCAAAGGAAAAGAAGTTGTAGGAGAATTTGTCGAAAACGAAACGATCCAGCAGATCATGGAAGAGATCGGCATCAGCCATTCCCAAGGCTATTACTTTGCAAAGCCGGATAAGTGGGAAAATCTGGAGTAAGGGATAATTTCGCCTCTTTTTTATCATACTAAAAGAAAAAGGAAAGAGGAAGCGAAATGAGCGATACGATCCGTCTTTTGGAAGAAGTGGATTACGGATGTAAAATGGCGATTAACAGTATGAACAGAATCGCCGGCTACGGAATGGATGGAAAGCTGTCCCACGTCATCGATCACTACAAATATAAACATATAGAGCTGCAAAAGCAGGCGGCTGACCTGTTATGCAGAAACGGGGCGAAGGAAAAGGAACCGGGCGTTATGGCGTCGACCATGGCGAAGGTTACGACGGAAGTCAAAATGATGATGCGGGCAGATGATACCCAGGTCGCAAAGATCATGATGGACGGCTGCAACATGGGGATTCAATCCATTGCCGGGCGCATCAATAAATGGACTGCGGCGTCCAAAGAAAGCATCGGTCTTGCAAAGAGTCTCGTGAAAACCGAAGAAGATTTTATGTGCGATTTAAAGCCGTTTTTATAAATTGTCGAAAAAATTTTGCCGAACAGATAAAAATGTTGAAAAGTTTCTATGGGAAAAGTTGGTAAAACAGGGTATAATAAAAGCAACTGATGGCGAAAAACATCAGCAAAAAACTATGAAATGAATAAGGAGGAAGGCTATGGCAAACAGATTTGTACTCAATGAAACATCCTATCACGGGGCGGGAGCGATTAAAGAGATTGCTGCCGAAGCAAAGGGGAGAAACTTCGGAAAGGCTTTTGTCTGTTCCGATCCCGATCTGGTAAAATTTGGAGTGACGGCAAAGGTATTGAAGGTATTGGACGACGCGGGACTTACATATGAATTGTATTCCAATATTAAACCCAATCCCACGATTGAAAATGTCCAAAGCGGCGTGGAGGCTTACAAAAATTCCGGCGCGGATTATATCATTGCCATTGGCGGCGGTTCCTCTATGGATACGGCGAAGGCAATCGGTATTATTATCAATAATCCTGATTTTGCGGACGTGGTAAGCTTAGAGGGCGTAGCGCCTACCAAAAATAAAAGTGTTCCGATTTTTGCAGTACCGACTACGGCAGGCACGGCGGCGGAGGTAACGATCAATTATGTTATTACCGACGCCGAAAAGAACCGGAAAATGGTCTGCGTGGACCCCAAAGATATTCCGGTCGTTGCGTTTATAGATCCGGATATGATGGCTTCGATGCCGAAGGGGCTGACTGCGGCAACCGGTATGGACGCCCTGACACATGCCATTGAAGGATATATCACGGCTGGCGCATGGGAGCTGTCCGATATGTTCCATCTGAAAGCGATTGAAATTATTTCCCGTTCCTTAAGAGGCGCGGTGGCGAATACGCCCGAAGGAAGGGCAGATATGGCTTTGGGACAGTATGTGGCGGGCATGGGCTTCTCCAATGTAGGTCTGGGTATCGTGCACTCCATGGCGCATCCGCTGGGCGCGCTGTATGATACGCCTCACGGCGTGGCAAACGCGATTATACTTCCTACGGTTATGGAATATAATGCAGAAGCGACAGGCGAAAAATATCGTGAAATCGCAAGAGCGATGGGCGTGGAAGGCGTAGACTCCATGAGTCAGGAGGAATACCGCAAGGCGGCGGTCGATGCGGTAAAACAGCTTTCCGTAGACGTAGGCATTCCCGCAGACTTAAAGGAAATCGTAAAGAAAGAGGATATTCCTTTCTTAGCCCAGTCTGCATACGACGACGCCTGCAGACCCGGCAACCCCAAGGAAACCAGCGTAGAAGATATTACGAAGCTGTATGAATCCCTGATTTAAAATACTGACCGTACCCGTTTGTTTGAGACTGGCGAAACGGTGCGGCTTGCCCGGATGAGCATCATGGTTCATCCGGGTTTTTTGTGCTATAATGAGCGTTAGCAGGCGGTCTGTTACGGAAAAGATCTGTAGGGATTAAGCTGTTTTCATGCAGATAAGGCAGGGAAGATTATGTTTGGAGCAAAAAAGAATCAATATAATTATGATAAGGAGACCCAGACGCCTGCGATTCGGATCAGCATCTGTACGGGAGAAAGGGTCGCGGGATTTCAGAATAAAGTGACCGGAAAATTTACGGATGTGATGCTGATAAAACGGGAAGCGGATTTAAATGAATTTTGCAGGCAGTATGGAGTAAAGAGGGAAGAAATCGGGAAGATATATTAGTAGGAGTCAGGTAACGGAGTAATTAAGTAAGCAGGAGGTAAGTTATGTACGATATGATTATCATCGGCGCAGGTCCCGCCGGGCTTTCGGCGGCGGTATACGGAGTCAGGGCGGGAAAAAGCGTGTTGGTGCTGGAAGGCAAAACCTATGGCGGGCAGATCGTCAATACGCCGGAGGTAGAAAACTATCCCGGAATAAAAAAGGTGTCCGGATTTGAGTTTGCAACAGGGTTGTATCAGCAGGCGAAAGAATTGGGCGCGGAGATCAAAATGGAAAAAGTCCTTTCCGTAGAGAAAAAGGAGGCGGGGACACCGTATGATATGGAAGCGGCGGAGAACGGCGCAGACTGCCCGGCGGAAAAGGAAGCCGCTGTCAGGGTCACGACTTCCAAAGAAACCTATGAAGGAGGATGCGTGATTCTTGCCATGGGAGCGAAAAACCGTCTGCTCGGCATTCCCAAAGAAAAAGAAATGACTGGCGCCGGAATTTCCTATTGCGCGACCTGCGACGGTATGTTTTACCGGGAAAAGTGCGTTGCTGTCAACGGCGGCGGCAGTACGGCGCTGGAGGATGCGCTGTTTTTGTCCAATTACTGTAAAGAGGTCTATCTGATCCACAGAAGGGACAGCTTTCGCGGCGAACAGAAGCTGGTGGAGGCGTTAAAGAAAAGGGAAAATGTAGTCTTTGTCTTAAATACCGTTGTGACCGGGTTGCTGGGAGAAGGAAAGCTGACGGGGATTCAAATAAAAAATACGGACGGAGAAGAAAAGGTGCTGATGATCGACGGGCTGTTTATCGCAATCGGTCAGGAGCCGGAGACCGGTCTCGTAAAGGATCTGGTGGCTACGGACGAGTCAGGATATATCCGGGCGGATGAAAGCTGCCGGACTAACGTAGAGGGTGTTTTTGTCGCCGGAGACTGCCGCACCAAAACCGTCCGCCAACTGACGACGGCGGCGGCGGACGGAGCGGTTGCCGCATTGATGGCGGCGGAATATCTGGACCGGTAGACTATTCGGTGCAAAATAATGCGGCGGCAAGCCTGCAAAGCGCCGTCTGGTCCTCGCAGGCGATCAATTCTCTTGCGGAGTGCATGGATAGCAGAGGTACGCCCGCGTCCACACAGGGAATATTCAGCCTTGCCGATGTAATGCTGCCCAGGGTGGAACCGCCGCGCAGATCCGAGCGGTTGACGAATTTTTTGTACGGGATCTGATTTTTTTCACAAAGAGCCTGTATGATGCTGACAAAGGAGGAATCCGTCGCATAAGCCTGCCTTGAGGAGAGCTTTAGCGCCACGCCGTTGCCCAAGCAGACGTGGTTGGTCAGATCATTTTTATCGGGATAATTCGGATGCAGGGCGTGAGCTACGTCTAACGACAGGCAGATACCGTCCGCTAACGCGCAGCGAAGATGTTCGCGGGTCAGTCCCAACGTCTCGAAAATCCGTTCCAGAATACCGAAGGTCAGACCGGAATTTGCCCCCTGTTTGGTGGTGCTGCCGATTTCTTCATTATGGTAAAAAGCGGCAAAACAGATCAGATCGTCTTTCGGGCTTGCGGTTGCGACGGCTTCCAGCGCAGCCGCTACGCTGGAACAGTTGTCGATGCGGGGAGCGGAAAATAACTCGGCGTCAATACCGGTGCAAACGCATTCGTCCGCATTGTACAGATACAATTCATAATCTAAAATCTCATCTTTAGGCGTGCCCGTCAGGGTTTCCAGATAAGAACCGAAAAAGTCTTTTTCTTCCCGGTATTTTTTTAAAGAAGCAAGGGGAAGCATATGAAGCTGCGGGTTCAGTTTGGAGCCGTCGTTGATTTCATGATTCATATGGATGGCAAGTCCCGGAATAACGGCGACGGGATTATGGGAATCCACCAGATGAACGATCGGATGAAAAGGGTCCGCGCCCCTGGTGCATACTTTTCCGGCGATGCCTAAGGGACGGTCCAGCCAGCTTGTGTAGACTGCGCCGCCGTAGGGTTCCACGTTTAATCTGCCGTATTCGTCCGAGCAAATTTCCGGATGAGGCTTGATCAAAAAGGTCGGCCAGTCCGTGTGAGAGGTAATCATGCGAAGCCTTGGCGTTTTGTTTTTGCCGATTCCTTCGCCAAGAGTAAAGGCAAGGCAGGTCGTATCGTAAATATTGATAAAGTATTTTCCGCCTGCACGCAGTTTAAAGGGCGCTTTGGGATTCAGCTCCTGAAAGCCGTTTTTCTTTAATTCATCCATACAATAAGAGCAACAATGAAAAGGCGAGTGCGCCTGTGCGGTCAATGCGGCAAGCGCGTTGATCTGTGAGTTTGAAGTCTGCATAAGATAACCTCCTGTTATTGTTTTGAAATCGAATAATATTGTAAGTATTCGCTAACTTGACTGAGCGCTACCTTGGTGTGGATTTCCGTTACCGGCTGCGTTTCGTCATAAAGGCTGATATATACTTCGGGATAAGAGGATACAGCCCAGTCTGTGTTGGAAGAAAGCGGCAGCAACAGTCTGCCGTCGCCCAGATCCGTCAGCATACAGCTTTGTCCGTCCCAACTGACGGTCATGATCGTGTCTTCATCCAGGGAACATTTCAGAATCTCGCCAAGAGCATCCACATCGATTTCCGTATAGAGAAATTCGGCGGGCGCACTTTCGGCAACGAGTATATGCTCCAGGTTCGATAAGTTGTGACCAAGGGTAACCGGACACTTTCCAAGATAGACGGGAGCCGCCCAGGTGGAATCCGACAGGGCGGATGCTTCATAGGCGTCGTTTCCGTAAAGCGAAGTAAAAAGCTCTTGGGACAGGTAAAATCCCGTAGCATGGTCATAGGCGTAGCCGTTTTCCAATAAGTAACGGTAGATATAATAATTATTCAGCGGCTGCAGGTCGCTCCCGATTACAGTATGTGCATCGATCAGGGAAATAACCGCATCGGCTGTTTCACGGCTTTTGGCAAGGGAAACCTTGCCGGAGTAAAGGGAACTTTCATTCAGCAGAAAATAATACATCTGCCCGCTGTCCAGTCCGAGTATTTTCAGCTCTTCGTCGGCTTGATGCAGGATAGCAAGCTGTTCCTGATAAGTATAGAGCTGTTCCAGTACGTGATTTTCCATAAAGCCGCACCCCAGATTCGGAAAGGCGGCAAGATCATCCTCGCTGATGGCGGTTTTGTCCGCCGTTACCGGAAAGGGTTCCAGATTCGCCGTATATTCTCCAATACATGCGCTTGTCTGATTGGTGGTTCCGTCCAGTACGGGGAACTGATAATCCCTCATTTGGTAAAAACAGATAAAAGGGACGCTGAGGGATAGTGCCGTCAGCAGGAAAATATGTGTTTTCTTTTCCAGAAACTGCGTGCCGTACCGGACGAGCAGGATCGGCAGCAGAATGCCCAGTATCCATAAATAAAGATGGCTGCTGCGGGAAAACAGGCGGCTGACCCAGCTTTCGTCCATGATGACCATCGTATAAGTATAGCATACGGGCAGAAGGAGGAAACCGGCGGATAAGCCCAAAAATGCAGGGCTCTCCAACATTTTTTTACGCCTGTTTTTATGCAGGAAGGCTGACAGCAGGGACAAAAACAGCCAGATCGGAAGCATACCGCCCAGGAATCGGACGGCATAGTACAGCTCTGCGCGCAGTCCCTCTGCATGAGAAAAAACGCTTTGGACGGACCCGGATAAATAGGGCATAAACCAGTCCGGAACGGATACCGATTGTAAAGATAAACCGTCGGCTAAAAGCGTCTGGTGGGAATATGATAAGATATGGCAAGCCATTCTGTAAAGGAGGGGAAGGGCAAGTACAATCGGAATAAAAAGCAACAGCGTCTCCGCATAAAAGGATTTTGAATGAAGGTCCGCCCGCCATATCTTTTCTTTGCAATAAGAATAAAGCTGCACGCAGGCAAAGGGCAGAACGGCTACAATCAAGGCAAAACCGAATAGCGGATAGTACAGACCGCTCAAAAAGCCGCAGAATACGTATAAATAGAGAAAACGCCTTTTCTGTCTGATAACGGAAGGAAGCATCAACAATAACAAAACGGGCAGAATGATCCAGGTGCGGCAGTATGCGGGCATATGAAATAAGAATGCAAAAAGAAGCGTCAGCTTACCGCCCGCATGAAGATAAATCAGGAAAATCGTAACCGCGCCGAAAAGCAGGAACAACACGCTGAAGGCTGCGGCATAGGTGGTGGCTTTTCCGCCGAACAAAAGATCGTTGACGCCGCCGATCAGCATGGGAAATAGTCCGGAAACCGGGGAATAGCCGTCATAAGCCGTATTTCCCAGATTGACAATCTGCTGCCACGGGAGGAGCTGTTCGCCGTGATGGTGCAGATCCGATTGGACAAACAATCCCGCGGGAATATAAGAACCGTATAAGAAAACAGAGATTGCCGAAGACACGGACAAAAAATCCTTTCCGGGCTTTCTTTTTTGGTATTGGACAAAAAGCAGGGCGTATAAGCCGAGAATACAAAGAAAAATGAAAAGCATGTATGCTTTGGGATAGTCAAGCCGTATGATTTCGCCCTGATATTCATAAGCGTTTTTTGTATACAATAACAGTAAGAGGGGCAGCGGAAGCTGGCTGATGAAAAGAGCCTGCGTTTTTATCCCATTGGACCAGCGGGAGGCGAGGCAATACAGAAGAAATAAAATAACCGACGCGGCAAATAGCAACAGGTCGCTGGTACGGCGGTCGTCAGTTCCAAGCGTTATCAGAACTGCAAGCGTCTGAAGATCAAAATAAAAAAACAAAAACAGGCAGGCATAGCGTCCCGCCTCTCTTCCTTTGATAACGATCAGCAAAAAGAAAACAAGCCCGAACAGCCAAAGAAATACGGGGGCATTTCCATAAAACACACACTGTAAAACAGCAGGGAAAAAACAAAGCGCTCCCAGCCCGACTCTCTTACCGATGCGTGAAACCATTCCCGTATCCGTATCTGAATCGATAGGCTGCAATCCTTCTTTTGGTAGTTCTTTGGAACCGTTTTTTGACATCTCTCCATGCTTCTTTTTAAAAAGAGCGTTAGCCGCGCATACGCCCAACACCGCAAAGCATCCGATCCAAAGAAGTCTCCAAAACAATTCCCATTCCCCGGTCTTATTGCTCCCTTCAATCACAATCTGATCAATAATCAAATCCGTCACTTCGGGAAATCCCCCAAAACAGTGGTCCTTAAACACAAAATACAGCACCGAAACCAATACAACCGCCACCGCGAATCCCATCCACCCCGGCAATCCCTTTTCTGTCTTCCGTACCTTCATTATCCTGTTCTGCTTATCTTCCGTACCATCATTCATACAATATAAAACCCCTCAATCAAAAAATTACGCCAGAGAAAGCCGCATTTGCAGCGGAAGGAGTGTGCCGGCGGGCGCCTGTCAAAGGAAACCTTTATAAGAACGCCGGTACTTAGTCCGCGTCCTTTGCGGACTTATGTACCGCTGCGTCCTTATAGAGCGAAAGCGGTTTCCGTGACGGGCACCCGCCGGCACACTCCTTCCGCTGCAAATGCGGCATCCTCTTACCGAAAATAAATCCTGACCGCCAGAAAAATAAACAAATACATATGATGTTTCATAAAAAACAAAAACAGCTTTTCCGCAGTTGTCAGTTTCGGCATATGATATATCTGTAAAGCTTTGATAACTTCTTTATCTTCGCAGATTGCTTTCATCTCGGCGCGGTGCTCGCGGTAGGGGGCGCTTTTCTTTTTATAGATGCCGCCCTTGACGTGCAGCACTGTCAGACAGAGGAAATCGTTCCAGATCTGCGTCTCAAAATCATATCCGCCCTTTGCTTTGCTGATTCTTAACAGGTTTTCTTTCATGATTTTGATTTTTCTCATATAGTCCGCGTCGTATTTCATGGTCATGGAGCTGTTGTTCATGTAATAGTAATAAGGGAAATAGTCTTTCAATACGACGACTTTTTTCGCGTCTAAAAACATGCACAGGGAAAACTGAAAGTCTTCGCCGATGGAAACGGCGTCGCTGCACAGGCTGAGGTTGTTTTTTACTAAAGAAGCGCGGACTAACTTAGTCACTCTGTTGGGATGGAGCTTACGTCCCATAAAGCTCCCGTCGTTGATCAGAACCGGAAACATTTCCTGTTCCAAAGCGGCGGGTTCAAATACGTCTTTGGGAAAATCCATCTGGTCGTCCCATTCTTCGTGACTGCCGTCCTCATATAAATGATGGAGCCCGCAGCAGGCAATATCGGCATCCTCCTCCACAATGCGTCCAAACATTTTTTCGTACATATCGGGGAGAATATAATCGTCGCTGTCCACATATCCGATATAACGCCCTTCTGCCGCGGCGCTGCCTGCCTTCCAGGCGGAGGTCAGACCGCCGTTTTCTTTATGGATGACGCGGATTTTATCGGGATAGGCTGCGGCGTAGTCGTCGCACATGGAAACGGAACGGTCGCTGCCGCCGTCGTCCACCAGAATGATTTCGAGATTGGAAAGCGTCTGGGCAAGCACGCTCTTGACGCATCTGTCCAGATAGGCTTCCATATTGTATACGGGAATGACAATACTGACATCAAATTTTGCTTCTGACATTTCTTCACCTTGTTCGCGGGCGCTGTAACCCGAATATCGTATCCTCATTATATAAGAAAATACCATATTTTTCAAATTAGATTGTTTTTTCCTGCGTGCAAGTATGGGAGTTTGGGGTAAAATATAGTATACTGTGCGTGTTATCATGAATAACAGAGGTGCAAATGATGAAATATGTAAGACAATTTCTGCTGATTCTGGCGGTTACTTTTTTGGGAGAGATTTTAAAAGAGGTGATTCCTCTGCCGATTCCGGCGGGCATTTACGGATTGCTGTTGTTGTTTCTTGCTTTGATGACGGGAGTGGTCAAATTGGAACAGGTAAAAGGAGCGGCGGATTTTCTCATAGAGGTTATGCCGATTATGTTTATTCCCGCGGCGGTAGGTCTGCTGGATACCTGGGACGTGCTGATGCCGGTCTGCGGTAAAATTCTGTTGATGACGGTAATATCGACCGTTCTGGTTATGGGAGTTTCAGGACTGGTCACGCAGCTTATGATGCGGGGAAAGAGAGAGGAAAAATGAAAGAATTTATCGGACAGTCGGTATTTTTCGGCGTATTTATTACACTTTTTACTTATGAAATCGGAATGTGGATCAAGAAAAAGACAAAACTGGCGGTTTGTAATCCGATGCTGATTTCCATCATCGCGGTTATTTTGTTTTTAGTGACTTTTCGGATTGATTATAAGGTATATTATGAAGGAGCGAAATATATCAGTTATCTGCTGACTCCGGCGACCGTCGCCCTTGCCGTACCGCTGTATGAACAGTTTTCCAAGCTGAAGGAAAACGCAGCGGCGATTATTGCAGGTCTTGTGGCGGGGGTACTGACATCCCTTTGCAGCATTTTGGTCATGAGTAAACTGGCGGGACTGAGCCATGAACTGTATGTGACGATGCTGCCAAAGTCCGTTACCACGGCGATTGGAATGGGCGTTTCCGAGGAACTGGGCGGCGTGGTAACGATTACCATAGCGGTAATTGTGATTACGGGTATTATCGGAAATGTGTTTGCGGAAGCTATCTGTAAACTGTTTCATATTACGGAACCCGTGGCAAAAGGAGTCGGTATCGGTTCCGCCTCCCATGCCCTGGGTACGGCAAAAGCGTTGGAAATGGGAGAAGTGGAGGGCGCTATGAGCAGTCTTTCCGTGGCGGTGGCAGGTATTCTGACCGTGATAGGAGCATCCGTATTTGCCGGTTTTATGTAATGTTTGATACCATGTAGCATATGGAGGTGCCGTGTTTGGCTTTGACAGCAAAAGAACAGGAACAACTGAATAAGATTAAGGAGCTCTCGGCACACATTATGAGGCTTGCCTCCGACAGTATCGTGGTCAATCTGCGTTTTCTGGATGTGGCGGCGGCAGCCCTGCAGCCGGAGGCGAGACCGGGGCTTTCGGGAGCGGCGACGGACGGCAGCAGGCTTTATTATGATCCGGTCTGGCTGTTGAAGCGTTATGAAAGGGAGCCTGCCTTTGCAGTAAGGATGTATCTGCATATCCTGTTCCATTGTATTTTTTATCATAGTTACCAATACGGCAGGCTGGATACCGGGCTTTGGGACCTTGCCGCCGATCTTGCGGCGGAAAATACCATTTTAGAGCTGGGGCTTCACGGCGCTTCGCTGAAAAAGGACGACAGGCTGCGGGAAAGCATCAGAAACCTCAGGGATGCGATGAACGGCAAAGACAGCGAGGAAGAGTTTGAAAGGCAGACCGCATGGAACCAGACCGGAAGCGCTCCTGTGAAAGTGCCCAAAAAGGTGCCTTTTACCGCAGAGCATATTTACCGCTATCTGCAAAAGCATTCTTTAAAGCCCGAGGAGCTGAAGGAACTGATTTCCTTAAGCCATGTGGATGAACATACGACATGGAACGTAAAAGAAGAAATGACCATCGGGCAGGAGCAGTTTCAACGGATCAGCGAGCGGATCAAGGCGGATCTGAAAAGCTTTTCCAAGGATAAGACCAAGTCGGAGAGCCTGGACGCCAATCTGGGAGAGGCGACCAGGGACCGGTATGATTATGGAGAGATTTTGCGGCGGTTTACCTGTCTTTCCGAGGATATGACCGTCAACGATGATGAATTTGATTATATTTACTATACTTACGGACTTTCCCAATACGGCAATATGCCCCTGGTGGAACCGTTGGAGTATAAAGATGTCAAAAAGGTAAAGGAGTTTGTCATTGCTATCGATACCTCGGCTTCCTGCAGGGGAGCGCTGGTGCAGGCTTTTTTGAAAAAGACTTATTCCATTTTAAAGCAGAGTGAAAATTTTTTCAGTAAGGTCAACGTCCATATTATTCAGTGCGATATGGAGATACAAATGGATACGAAGATTACCTGTGAAGAGGATTTTGACGCGTTTCTTGCATCGGGGAAGCTGAGGGGGTTCGGCTCTACGGATTTCCGCCCCGTGTTTGAATATGTGGACGGGCAGATTGCAAAGGGAGAATTTGAAAATCTGAAGGGATTGATTTATTTTACGGACGGCTACGGGATTTATCCGCCGGCAATGCCCGCTTATGATACGATATTTGTATTTTTGAATGAAGATGATAAAAAGCCGGAGGTGCCCGTCTGGGCGATCGAGGTCGTGCTTGGGGAGCCGGATTTGGAAGCGATGGAGGAAAAGGAGAAGGAAGATGAACATCAGACAGGCGAAGGATTATATTAAGGATTCCGTCAGATTGTATCTGAAAAAGGACGAGTTTGGAGAATATCGGATTCCCGTAGTAAGGCAGAGACCGATTTTTCTGCTGGGCGCGCCGGGTATCGGCAAGACCGCGATTATGGAGCAGGTGGCGTCGGAGCTGGGAATCGCGCTGGTATCTTATTCCATGACGCACCACACCAGACAATCGGCGCTGGGGCTTCCTTATATTGTGAAAAAAGAATATGGGCAGGAAGAATTTCAGGTATCGGAATATACCATGAGTGAGATTATTGCCTCGGTGTATGAGACCATGGAACAAAGCGGCATGAAGGAAGGCATTTTGTTTTTGGATGAGATTAACTGCGTGTCCGAGACCTTATCGCCGTCCATGCTGCAATTTCTCCAGTACAAAACCTTCGGCAGACACCGGGTTCCCGAAGGCTGGATCATTGTCACGGCGGGTAATCCGCCCGAATATAATAAGTCAGTCAGAGAGTTTGACGTGGTTACCATGGACCGTTTAAAGGTGCTGGAGGTAGAAGCGGATTACGACGCGTGGAAGGTCTATGCGAGGGAAATGGGCATTCACGGCGCGATTGTCAGCTTTTTAGAACTGAAAAAGGAATATTTCTATCATATCGAAACGACGGTAAAGGGCAGACTGTATGTGACGGCGCGCGGCTGGGAGGATTTATCCCAGATTCTGTATCTGTATGAGGAAGAAAAGCTCCCTGTGACCGAAACCCTGATCGGACAATATATCCGCAACGATAAAATCGTCAAGGAGTTTGGCGCGTATTACGACCTGTATCAAAAGTATAAAAAGGATTACCATGTGGATGAGATTTTGCGGGGAGAGGTTACGGATGAAATTCTGGAAAAAGCAAAGCAGGCGCCTTTTGACGAAAGACTGTCTTTGCTGGGCATGTTGATTGATAGGGTAATGTCCCATATCAAGGAGCATATGGAGACGGCGAGATATATGCAGGAGCTGATGCCGCCTTTAAAAGCGGTTAAGGGGGCTGACGACGCCCTGGCGATGCTGGATAAGCAGATACAGGCGCGGGAAAAGATTTTATCAAACCTTGCAAAAAGCGGTTCCCTGTCTGCCGCGGACCGGAAGAAACAGAAACGACTGATCCGCTTTATGGAGGAAGCAAAGAGGGAAGCGGTCACGCAGCGCTTTGCCTCCACGGAACAGGTATTTGCAGTCGTAAAGGCAAAATTCGACGGACAGGTTGCCGGGATGAAAGAGGCGACGGAAGTTTGCAAGGGCGAACTGGATGCGCTGTTTGCTTTTGTGGATCAGGCGTTTGCAGAGGGTAACGAAATGCTGATTCTGGTTACCGAGCTGACCGTTAATAATGATTCGGCAGGTTTTATCGCTACCTTCGGCTGCGAGGCGTATCAAAAACATAACGAGCAGTTATTATTATCCGAAAGAACGGATCAGTTGATCCGGGAAATCCGGGAATTGAATTTGTAAATAAAGCGGGAGTTTTGGGATGCAGCAGCGATATGAGGCGGCAGGCGCCGTGTACTTTTATACAATTTCAGAATCGGGTGCACAGATTACCGGATATGACGGAAAGAAAACGGAAGTGGTCATACCTTCGCGGATCGGAGACATGGTCGTCTGCGCCGTCGGGAAAAAGGCTTTTTTTAATCAGGCTGGGATTTTCCGCATTTATGTGCCTGAAACCGTCCGGGCAATAGGCGATTGGGCGTTTGCCCACTGCCGCGATCTGGAAGAAATCTATCTGCCCAAGCAGCCCTACGATCTGGGCAAAGCGTTATTTGCGGAGTGCGGCAGCTTAAAGCGTGTCTGCCTTGTGGAAGCCGGAGCAGGACAGCAGGACGACATCAGGGGCTTCGGCTCTTTGCTGGCGGCAACCTGCGGCGTTTTGGACGCGCCCTATCTGTTTCGGACTACCGGAACGGACGATAAGGAGTGGCTTGCGCTGTGGGACGCAAGGATGCTGACGATTCTTCACGGCGACGATATGGAGGGATACACGAAGCTGTTGCTGTGCGGGGAAGAGGACTATGGCAGCCGGGAAAACGATCTGGAGTATTTTTTGTCGGAAAAGAGAAAAAGAAAGGTGCGCCTTGCATTTTTGCGCCTTTTATACGATAAGGGGTTAGCGGATGCTCACAGAAAAGAGCTGACGGAGTATCTGCTTTCTCATACAAAAGGCTGTGAAAGCGATGAAACATGGCAGGTCCTGAAAGAGGAGCACGGCGAGGATGCCGAATATATGATGCTGTTTTTAGATCTGGGCTGTCTGAGAGAGGACAATTTTGACGAAGTCTTATATGATCTCGGAGAGGAACACCCCCAGATGAAGGCGTATTTTATGCGTTACAGGGAAGAAAAACTGGGCGCCTACGACTTTTTTGACGGATTGTCCCTGGATTGATTTATGAGTTGGAAAAAGCGGTTATATCATGTATAATATTCAGTAGTGTGAAAGATGATGATTTATCGGAAAGGAGAAAAGGGATTGGATTATCAGGAGGCATTTGAAAAGCTGGAAAAATACGGACAGACGCATTTGCTCCAATATTATGACGAATTGGAGAAGTCTGAACGGGAATCCTTATTGCAGCAAATAGAGAAAACGGATTTTTCCGTGGTGGAAAGCATGGAAGAACAGGCTGATCTCAAGAAACGGGGAGCCATTACGCCCATCGTTTCCATGCAGACGGATGAGATTGAAAAGAACAAAGAGCGATTTAAAGCGCTGGGTACGGAAGCGCTCCGAAACCGCAAGGTGGGAGCCGTGCTTCTTGCCGGAGGCATGGGGACGCGTCTGGGAACCGAGGACCCGAAGGGACTTTACAATATCGGCGTGACCAAAGATCTGTATATCTTTGAGTGTCTGATCCATAACCTCCGGGAGGTGGTCGCGGAAACGAACACATGGGTGCCGCTATTTATTATGACCAGCGAGAAAAATCATGATCAGACGGTAGCTTTTTTGAAAAAGAACGGATATTTCGGATATCCTGAAGAAGAAATATGGTTTTTTAAACAGGAAATGGCGCCGGCTGTAGATTACGAAGGAAAGGTGCTTTTAGAGACAAAAAGCAAGATTTCCACTTCTCCCAACGGAAACGGCGGGTGGTTTGTTTCGCTGGAGCGCAACGGTCTTCTTAGGAAAATTCATGAAATGGGCATTGAATGGCTGAATATTTTTTCCGTGGATAACGTGCTGCAAAAGATCGCTGATCCGGTATTTATCGGAGCTGTGATCGACAGCGGGGTAGAGGTCGGATCGAAAGTCGTCCGCAAAGCGTGTCCCGAGGAACGGGTAGGCGTGATGTGTCTCGAGGACGGCAGACCGTCCATTGTGGAATATTATGAATTGACTGAGGAAATGAGAAATCAGCGGGACGAAAAGGGCGAGCTTGCGTATAATTACGGAGTTATCTTAAATTACCTGTTTTCCGTTCCCGCGCTGGAGGACATTATGTCCCATAAACTTGTGCATCATCTGGTGGAAAAAAAGATTACCTGTCTGGACGGGGAAGGAAACGAAGTAAAACCGGAGAAGCCCAACGGCTACAAGTTTGAACAGCTTGTCCTGGATATGATCCATGACCTAAAGAGCTGTCTGCCCTTTGAGGTCATAAGGAATAAAGAGTTTGCGCCCATTAAAAACGCTACCGGCGTGGACAGCGTTGAAACCGCCAGAGAGCTGCTGCGGTTGAACGGCGTATCGCTTTAAATCACATACTGATACATGAAAATGAAGTGGCAGAAACTTCCTGCCATGATGAATAAGTGGAAGATTTCATGAGAACCAAAGTAGGCGTGCTTTGCATTGAACACCTTTAATTTCAGTGCATAGATCACGCCTCCTATTGTATACAGGAGACCGCCCGCAAGAAGCCAGAGGAATGCCACCGTGGATAAGGTCTGAATCAGAGGACGGATTGCGCTGACACAGATCCAGCCCATTCCGATATACAGCAGGGAGGAAAACCATTTCGGACAGGTAATCCAGAGCGCTTTGATCAGAATGCCGATCAGCGCGATGCCCCATACGGATAACAGCATACGGTAACCGGTCTGATGATCCAGTACCAGGAGGCATACGGGAGTATAGGAACCTGCAATCATGACAAAGATCATCATATGATCGATTTTTTTGAAAATTTTTATGATATTGGGAGCTACGTTGACCGAATGATAGGTCGCGCTTGCTCCGTAAAGCAAAATCATGCTGCTGATAAAGATGAACATGGCGACGGTGCAGATTGTGCCAAGTTCGGACGCTTTTATCAATAGAGGAACCGCGCTTCCCATCGCCAGTACCATAGCGATAAAGTGAGTGATGGCGCTTCCCGGTTCACGAATCGATATATTCATAAAATGACCTCCTAAATACAATAAGCGGTTTTCAAAACTACGTCGTGTTAGCTTGATACTACAACATATTATTCCGGATGTCAAACTTTTTATGCAAAACTTTTACAAACTGTTTTATAATTGTTTTTTATATTTGTTAATCTTCTTCGATAATCTGAATTTCCAGATAATCAAAATCAATTTCTTCTATAAAATTATCCTGATAAAAACGCGTTTTGTCATGACGTTTAAATTCTTCGACGGTTTTATCCAGCCAGATCGGTTTTTCCAGGTCAAATTCATAACAGATTTCTTCCAGCCCGCGAAAAATTTTGTGCGTTCTCGTGTCGTCGCTTTCCTCGGCGAATACAGTATCTTTCAGCAGATGATTATCCTTCCGGATCTTACCCCAAAGACGAAACATGGCGGCTCCTTTCCCGGTTGTCTTAACCGATTGTTTTCAATAGTTTCGAGGGTTATTATAGCAAAGGTTCGGAAAGGGAGCAATATCGGAAAAGGTTGGCTGCGCTTCGAGGCAAAAAAGGCGGCTGTACGCCGGGCGGAAAATGAAAAAAGAATAAAATTGCCGTTTATTTTGTACATGTCAGTCAGAAATATGATAAAATAATGTCAGAAAACGACCATTGAGGTGACGGATATTGGAAACGAAACAGGAACGTAACAACGACGTGGAAAGTTGGGAAGAAGTCGTATTGATTTATAATTCCGCTTTAAAGGAAATCGGGACGAAGCTTGAAATTTTAAACGATGAGTTTCAGCATGTGCACCAGTACAATCCCATCGAGCATATCAAATCAAGGATTAAGACGCCTCAGAGCATTGTTAAAAAGCTGAAAAAGCACGGCTATGAATCCACGATTGACAATATGGTAAAGTATGTGAACGATATCGCGGGCGTGCGCGTGATCTGTTCCTTTACTTCGGATATTTACAGAATTGCGGAAATGATCATTAACCAGAACGATATCAAAGTGATTTCGGTAAAGGATTATATTCTGAACCCGAAGCCCAGCGGATACAAAAGCTATCATCTGATTGTAACCGTGCCGATTTTTTTGTCCGACCGCATTGTGGACACAAAGGTGGAAATCCAGATCAGGACTGTTGCCATGGATTTCTGGGCGAGCCTGGAGCATAAGATACATTATAAATTTGAAGGAAACGCGCCGGAGCATATCAAACGGGAACTGGTGGAATGTGCAAACATGGTTTCCGAGCTGGACGCCAGAATGCTTTCGCTCAACGAACAGGTGCAGGAAATCGCCAATGAAAAAGGCGGGGAGGAGACGGAATAAAGAGAGGACGGCTAGGCTAAAAGGCGCCGCAATCAGTGTAGGCTAAAAGGGCGCCGCAATCAGAAAATTGACAGATATCACGGAAACACGCTTTCGCTCTATAAAAACGCAGCGGTACGTAAATCCGCAAAATACGCGGATTAAGTACCGGCGTTTTTATAAAGGTTTCCTTTGATATCTGTCAATTTTCTGATTGCGGCAGGTTTTTTCCTGCCGTAAAATTGTTATTGGTTTTCCTGGCGGATTCTTTTCCTATAGATAATAAATTTTCTATGATAATGGATAAATTTCCTATAGATATATTTCCTGTAAAATGAGGAGTGCCCAGGTGCTTTTTGGGCACCTGGGCTATTATGAAAAAATTTATCTATGTCTGTAATGATTAACATTACGTCGTTCGTATTTGATAGTTTTATATTAAGATATAAATATGAACAAACTATGAACAAGCAATGAAAAAATAGTGAATATTCACAAGCGCGTCAAAAAATGTTGGAAAAATTTATGCAAATTTAACAAAAAGAAATGGAAAAACGCGGAAATAGATGAAAAAGCAGGAGGTTGTAAAAGAAAATAATACATGATAAAATAAAAACGATACATTCAACCGTTAGAAAAGACACGGAGGATATTTTTGTGGACAATTTTATGGACAAACTGGCGAAGAGATTTAACGCAGGTGAGATTATAAAAGCAAATGCACAGGCAGAGGCGAGGGATATGAAACGGATGCAGGAGCGTACCGCCGAATATGAGCGCCTGATGCAGGAAATGCGCCGTCTGAATCTGAAAAACGTGGAAGTGACGGAGCAGGTGCAGCAGTTGATCAAATGCGGCATAGAGCAGATAGAAGGTTACGGAAACGCAGGGGAACTGTTGGAAGGTAAAATCGACCAGACGGACGAGTTGATCAAAGAAGAGGCACAAAGTCTGAAAACCGCCGCAGAGGCTGCAAGAGAAGAAGTGCAGGCGCTTTGTGAGGACGTTTCAAAACTTTCGGTTAAGACGGATGAAGGACTGTCAGGAGTAAGCGGCAGGCTGGATGAGATAGAGCGCGCCGTGGGAGACCAATTCCGGCAGAATCAGCAGGCGGTGTATGCTGCGATTAAGGAGTTAGAAGATAAGGTTGCCGGTACGAGCGGCGTGGAAGCGTCTTTTGAGCAGGCGTTTGAACGTTTGGAAACCGCGGCTGCCGCAGACAGATATGCCACCGAGGAAGGTCTGAGGGAAGTGTCCGGTCTGGTGCGGCAGATGGAAAAAAGCCTGCGTCAAAACGAAGAAGCGTTAAAGACGGTAAGAGAGATTCTGGTGGCAACCCGCATGAGCGTTGAAGAAGGGCAGAAACGGCTGGAAGAGCATGTCCATAAGGAAAATGTAAGAGTTTACCGCAACGTGCAGGCGGTTATTACCGATGAGGCGACCAAAAAGGCGAGGGAACTGAACACACGTCTGGACCAGTTGGAAAGCAGTGCAAAAAAGAACGGCGGAGTCAGGCCTCTTTTGATCATTACCTTTTTGCTTGCCCTTGCGTCCGTAGGACTTCAGGTCGCACAGATTTTGCAGTTGTTATAGTGAGGAGCGCGACATGGGAAAAGTGTCTTTTAAGCCGGGCAATATGCTTTATCCGCTGCCGGCGGTATTGGTAACCGTAACTGATAAACAGGGAAATGATAATGTGCTGACCATCGGTTGGACCGGAACGATCTGTTCGGACCCGGCGATGGTCTCAATTTCGGTAAGACCGGAGCGTTATTCTTATCATATGATAGAGGAAACCGGAGAATTTGTGATCAATCTGACTACAAAGGAGCTTGCCTATGCGACGGATTACTGCGGCGTAAAAAGCGGCAGGGACGTGGATAAATTCCGGGAAATGAATTTGACAAAGCTTGCGGCGCAGAAGGTCAAAGCGCCTTTGATCGCCGAAAGTCCGGTTAATATTGAGTGCAGGGTAACACAGTCGATCAGGCTGGGGACCCATGTGATGTTTTTGGCAAAGGTTGAGGCGGTCACGGTGGACGATGCTTATATGGATGAAAAAAATACCTTCCATTTGAGCAAAGCAGATCCCATCGTGTATTCCCACGGGGAATACTATACGTTGGATCGGATGATCGGAAAATTCGGCTACAGTGTCAGAAAGAAGAAACATTAGATCGATGAAAAAAGTGACAAAATACTACCGGGAAATAAAAATTGCATATTTAAAGACAGTTGCCTTTATCGTTTTGATATTTTTGCTTTTCTTTCCTTCTTTTCATAAAATCGAAAAGACCGGAGACAATATGTATACCATTTTTTTGAACGGAAAAGAGGTCGGAATGGTAGACAGCCGGGAAACGGCGGAAGAGTATTTGCGGCAGGCGCGTACCCGTCTGGCAAAAGATGCGGACGGGCTTGTTTTTGCTGACGTCAATCTGGTAACGGAAGGGCAGGAACTGGTTTTCGGCAAAGTGGACAGCCGGGAAGACGTGGTGGATACTATGTGCGGCGTCCTGAAAGCGGACGAGATTACGGACAGGAGCCTTGCTTATACGATTAAGATCAACGAATTTACGGTTAATATCGAGAGCGCGGAAGGCGTAAAAGAGGTTTTGCAGGCGGCGCTTGCCAAGTATGACCCGGAGAATGAATTTCAGGTGGAGCTTGTGCTGGACCCCGACAGGGAAATCAACGTGCTGACGACGAAAATTACCACCTCCGCCGACCGGGAGAAGGAAGCGCTGGAAATGCCCATGGCTGGCGTGGAGAAGCTTTTTTATGAAATCGAGCAGGAATCGGAAGCAAGCTTTCAGATGAGTTTTGAAGATTTTGATTACGGGCTGGTGGACCTGTATTACGGAGACGAAATAGAGGTTATCGAGACCTATCTTGCAGCCGATGAACTGACGGATATACAGACCGCAAAGGAAATCCTGACAAGGGACCAGGAAAAAAATACCGTATATGAGGTACAGTCCGGGGATACCCTTTCGGAAATTTCTCTGGCGACGGAAATTCCCCTGGACCGGATTATTGAAATGAATGATACGCTGGAAAATGAAAATTCCACGATCCGGGCGGGAGACGAACTGATCATTACGATTCCCGAGCCGGAGCTTTCGGTGGGAAGGCAGGAAGAGATTTATTATGAGGAAGATTATGACGCGCCCACGGAATATATTTATAATGACGAGTGGTATACGACGGATTCCGTTGTGAGACAACAGCCCTCCGCGGGGCACAGAAATGTTGCGGCGGTTGTGACTTACCGGAATAATACGGTCGTCGATACGGAAATATTAAAAGAAGAAGTAACCATCGCCCCGGTTCCGAAGATTGTAGAAGTCGGAACGAGGATACCGCCGACGTATATCAAGCCGATTTCGGGCGGACGGCTGTCGTCCAATTTCGGACGCAGAAGCGCGCCGACCAGAGGAGCCTCCACTTATCATAAGGGAATAGACTGGGCGACTCCCGTCGGAACTGCGGTTGTGGCTTCCTGCGCGGGAACGGTTATCAGAGCCGGCTGGGGAAGCGGTTACGGATATGTGGTTTATATCAACCATCCCGACGGCAGACAGACCAGGTACGGTCACTTGAGCAAGGTGCTCGTCAAGGTCGGGGATACGGTTTCCCAGGGACAGAAAATCGCTTTGAGCGGCAATACGGGCAGAAGTACCGGACCTCACCTTCATTTTGAAATTTTGATCAACGGAAGCCAGGTCAATCCGTTACAATATCTGGAGTAAAATATAAAAACAACGGAAAAATGTACAAATTGACTGATTTTGAAATTGAAAGTTTACAATGAAGGCATGAGTGGTATATAATAATCTAATATAGATATAAAATTTATGTTTGAGGTGCATCATGGAGCAATACGCAATTAAGGGAGGCAATCCTCTCGTAGGCGAAGTCGAGATCGGCGGAGCGAAAAATGCAGCGCTTGCAATTTTAGCTGCTTCCATTATGACAGATGAAACAGTTACCATAGAGAATTTACCCGATGTAAGAGACACCAATGTGCTGATGCGCGCGATGAAAAACGCGGGCGTGACGATTGACAGAATGGACAGACACAGTATCAGGGTCAACGGGTCCACGATCAGCGACGTTGTATTTGAGGACGATTATATTAAGAAAATCAGAGCTTCTTACTATCTGCTGGGAGCCCTGCTTGGGAAATATAAAAGAGCCGAAGTGGCTCTGCCGGGTGGCTGCAATATCGGCAGCAGACCCATTGATCAGCATATCAAGGGCTTCAAGGCGCTGGGCGCTGACGTCAAGATTTCCCGCGGACTGGTTGTAGCGGAAGCGGAGCATTTAAGAGGCAGCCATATTTATCTGGACGTGGTTACGGTAGGAGCGACGATCAACATTATGATGGCGGCGGCGCTTGCCGAAGGACAGACGATTATTGAAAACGCGGCAAAGGAACCCCATGTCGTAGATGTGGCTAACTTTTTAAACAGCATGGGAGCCAATATTAAGGGAGCCGGTACGGACGTTATCCGTATTAAAGGTGTAGAGAAGCTGCATAAGACCGAATATTCGGTAATTCCCGATCAGATTGAAGCCGGCACATTTATGATGGCGGCGGCGGCGACCAAGGGCGACGTAACCGTGAAAAACGTGATTCCGAAGCATTTGGAATCCATTACGGCAAAACTGTTGGAGATTGGCTGTGAAATCGAGGAATCCGACGATGCGGTCAGAGTCGTTTCCTCCAAGCCGTTATCCCATACGCAGATCAAGACGCTTCCCTATCCTGGATTTCCCACGGACATGCAGCCGCAGATCACAGTGACTTTGGCGCTTTCTGCGGGCAGCAGTATCGTAACGGAGAGTATTTTTGAGAACCGGTTTAAATATGTGGACGAGTTGACCCGCATGGGAGCTTCGATCAAAGTTGAAGGCAATACGGCGATTATTACCGGAGTTCCTCAATATACGGGCGCTCATATCAGCGCGCCGGATCTTCGTGCCGGAGCGGCTTTGGTCATCGCGGGGCTTGCCGCGGAAGGCATTACCATTGTGGATGATATTTTCTATATTGAAAGAGGATACGAGGATTTTGATGTGAAGCTTAGAAGCCTCGGGGCACAGATTGAAAAGGTAAGCGATGAGAAAGAGATCCGCAAGTTTCAGATGCGGGTATCATAAGCGAAAAAAAGAGAATAACGGCATCCGCGGGGCGGATGCTTTGCGGGTAAACAATGATAGATATCACGGAAACATACTTTTCTAATGGTTTCCTTTGATATTTATCATTTTTTATTATGGCAGCCTTTTCTGTTTTGACTTTGGTCAATTTTACCTGAATTATTAAATTATAAAATCTCCTCTATAGACAGCTCAGGTACAGCCGACAGGTCGATAAAGCGCCCGCCGGATTTGATCATCGGACGGGACAGGTGGGCGTGGTTGATATAGACGATGTCGCCCTCGGTGCCGTCGGAGAGGCGTACCCGGTTGTTCATATAGGTCATGACTACGTTTTCAAGGAATTTCAGGATATAGGCGGCTTCGTATTTTTGCAGCCCTTCTTTTTCAAAAATATCGATAACCTTGAAGGGACAAAGGGGACCGCGGTAAACTCTTGCAGCCGTCATGGCGTCGTAAACGTCGGCGATGCTGACGATTTTAGCAAAAGGATCGATTTTATTTCCGGCGATTCCGAATGGATAGCCGGAGCCGTCGCATCTTTCGTGGTGCATCAGCGCCGCGTTTTTGATATGTACATTGATATTCTGATCTTTTAAAATATGATAGCCCTCGATGGTGTGGGTTTTGACGATTTCGTATTCTTCGGCGGTAAGCTTGGAGGGTTTTTTGATAATCTGATCCGGAATGGCGAGCTTGCCGATATCGTGCAGCAATCCGCAGAGAGTGGCTGTTTCGATATCCTCCTTGGACATATTGAGCCAGCCTGCGAGAATATTGCTGATCAATGCGACGTTCATACAATGGGCAAAGGTCAGATCGTCATACTGGCGCATGTTATGAAGCATGTGAAAAAAGTCCGAATTGTTAGAGGCGTCCTGCATCAAAGAGGTTGCCTGCTTTAACAAAGACGTTGTGTTGACAGCGGCGCCTTTTTGGACAATATCATTGAGATTGCCTTTCAACTCGTCAATGGTATCGTCAAAATCCTGTTTGAATTTTTTAAATTCGGGACTGGATTGAATCAGATCGGAATAGGAACGGTCTGCCGCCGGTATCGGTGAAATGGCGTCGGATTGCGAGCCGTTTACGGTATCGTCATAGGAAAGCGGCGCGTCGAAGGCTTCTTCGGCGGAATCCTTAATTTTAATATAGGGAATGGAATAAAATTCCAGGCGGGTAATCATTTTGTCCGTCAGTACGCATCCCTTGGGGATAATCAGTTGATTGGAAAAACTAAATACATCTTCACCCACGATCATGCCGGGTAAAAGATTGGCGGTATATAGACGTTTCAACAGACTTCCCTCCTTTCAAAGAGATAGTTTATATTATACCTTTTGCGGGTAGTAAAAGTCAATCAACAGGCGGATAATGTCAGATTATCGGTCTGAAAAAAGTTTTAACTGATAAAAATTATAAAGAATCTGTAAAACATACGGAAGTACTTGACGGGAAACAGTCCGTATTATATAGTGTCATTAGATATGAAAATTCAATATTGTGAAGTCTCTTATTCAGAGTGGTGGAGGTACAAAGGATCTGTGAAGCCACGGCAACCCCATAAGACAGTGGAAGGTGCCAACCTGAGCGAGTAATCGAACAATAAGAGGATCTTTATGTCTAAACGGTCCGCTTATGAAATGAAGCGGTTTTTTTATGCAAAAGTTAAGGAGGATACAAAAATGGACAAACGTTTATTTACATCCGAATCCGTTACGGAAGGACATCCCGACAAGGTATGCGATGCGATTTCCGATGCGATTCTGGATGCGTGTATGGAACAGGACCCTATGAGCCGTGTTGCCTGTGAGACCTGCTGCTGCACAGGATTTGTGCTGGTTACGGGAGAATTGACCACCAAAGCGCAGTTGGATATTCCGGCGCTGGTGCGCCGGACGGTGGACGAAATCGGTTACAACAGAGGCAAGATCGGTTTTGACGCGGATACCTGCGCCGTTATGGTTGCGCTGGACAAACAGTCGACGGATATTGCCATGGGCGTTGACAAGGCGCTGGAGGCAAAAGAAAACAAGATGTCCGATGAGGAGATCGAAGCGATCGGAGCGGGAGATCAGGGAATGATGTTCGGCTATGCGACCAACGAGACGGAGGAATTGATGCCCTATCCTATCAGCCTTGCACACAAGCTTGTATTACAGCTTACCAAAGTGCGTAAGGACGGCACGCTTCCTTATTTAAGACCCGACGGTAAGAGCCAGGTTTCCGTAGAATACGACGAAAACGGCAAACCCGTGCGTCTGGAGGCGGTTGTGCTCTCCACGCAGCACGATCCGGAGGTAACCCAGGAACAGATTCATGAGGATATCCGAAAATATGTATTTGAGCCGGTATTACCCAAGGATATGCTGGATGAAAATACCAAGTACTATATCAACCCTACCGGTCGTTTTGTCATCGGCGGTCCTCACGGCGACGCGGGGCTGACGGGCAGAAAGATTATCGTAGACACTTACGGCGGATATGCGCGTCATGGCGGCGGAGCGTTCTCCGGAAAAGATTGTACAAAGGTTGACCGTTCTGCAGCTTATGCGGCAAGATATGTGGCAAAAAATATCGTAGCGGCGGGTATTGCGGATAAATGTGAGATTCAGTTATCCTATGCGATCGGCGTGGCGCAGCCCACTTCCGTAGCGGTGGATACGTTTGGCACGGGTAAGATTTCCGATGAAAAACTGGTAGAGATCATCCGTGAAAACTTTGATCTGCGCCCTGCCGGAATTATCCGGATGCTGGATTTACGCAGACCGATCTACAAACAGACTGCGGCTTACGGACATTTCGGACGTAACGACCTGGATCTGCCGTGGGAAAAACTGGATAAGGTAGACGTATTAAAGAAATATTTATAATTTCTGGTAAAGAACAGGCGTTGGCGGAATATTACGCCGCATTGGTGGGACCGCCGCATTTATAATTTTTGGATTGATCACGGAAACACGCTTTCGCTCTATAAAAACGCAACGGTACATAAATCCGCAAAATACGCGGATTAAATACCGGCGTTTTTATAAAGGTTTCCTTTGATCAATCCAAAAATTTATAAATGCGGCGGTCCCATCTTTAATATGCAAAGGGACGGGAAAAGGATATACTTTTGATCTGGAAAAGCCGCCCTTTTTTTGATAGAATGGAGAAAACGAAGGAAAAGGGAAGAAGGCGCATCATGGCATTTACGCATCTGCATGTCCATACGGAATACTCTTTGCTGGACGGTTCCAATAAAATTAAAGAGTGTGTAAAAAGAGTCAAAGAGCTGGGAATGGACAGCGTGGCGATTACGGACCACGGCGTTATGTACGGCGTCATTGACTTTTACCGGGCGGCAAGAGAAATCGGTATCAAACCGATCCTGGGCTGCGAAGTTTATGTGGCGCCCAATTCCCGTTTTGATAAAGAGGTAACGGGCGGAGAGGACCGTTATTACCATCTCGTATTGTTAGCTGAGAACAACCAGGGATACTCCAATCTGATGAAAATTGTCAGCCGGGGCTTTACCGAAGGTTATTATTACAAACCCCGTGTAGACATGGAGATTTTGCGCGAGTTTCACGAAGGGATTATCGCGCTGTCCGCGTGTCTGGCGGGCGAGGTGCAGCGTTATATTACTAAGGGCTTGCTGGAAGAAGCAAAAAAAGCGGCTTTGAAATACGAGGATTGTTTCGGAAAGGGCAATTATTTTTTGGAAATGCAGGACCATGGCATTCCGGAACAGCAGACCGTCAACACCGCTTTGCTTAGTATGAGCCGGGAACTGAATATTCCGTTAGTCGCTACGAACGACGTTCATTATACTTATGCGGAAGATGAGAAACCGCATGATATCCTGCTTTGCCTGCAGACCGGAAAGAAACTTGCCGATGAAGACCGTATGCGCTACGAGGGCGGACAATATTATATCAAGAGCGAGGAGGAAATGAGGCGTCTCTTTCCTTATGCCCCCGAAGCGTTGGAAAATACCCATAAAATCGCAGAACGTTGTAATGTGGAGATTGAATTTGGCGTGACCAAGCTTCCCAAATTTGAAGTGCCGGAAGGATATGACTCCTGGACTTATTTAAATAAGCTATGCACTGACGGATTGGCGGAGCGTTATCCGAATGATGATGGAACCTTGCGGGAGAGGCTGGATTATGAGCTTTCCGTCATTCAGAAGATGGGATATGTGGATTATTTTCTGATTGTCTGGGACTTTATCAACTATGCCAGACAGAACGATATTATGGTGGGACCGGGGCGTGGTTCTGCGGCGGGTAGCATCGTTTCCTACTGCCTCAAAATTACCAACATCGATCCTATTAAATACAATTTGCTCTTTGAGCGTTTTTTAAATCCCGAGCGTGTATCCATGCCGGATATTGATATTGATTTCTGCTATGAAAGAAGGCAGGAGGTCATCGATTATGTCAGCAGGAAATACGGCGCGGATAAGGTTGTGCAGATCGTTACTTTCGGTACGCTGGCGGCAAAAGGCGTGATCCGCGACGTGGCGAGGGTTATGGATCTGCCTTACGCCTTTGCGGATTCTCTTGCAAAAATGATCCCCAATGAATTGAATATTACGCTGGACCGGGCGCTGACGATCAATCCCGAACTGCGAAATCTGTATGAAAACGATGAACAGGTCAGAGAATTGATCGATATGTGCAAACGTCTGGAGGGTTTGCCGAGGCATACTTCCATGCACGCGGCAGGCGTGGTAATCTGCCAGAGACCGGCGGATGAATTTGTCCCGCTTTCCCGGGGGTCCGACGGCTCTATCGTTACGCAGTTTACCATGACGACAATTGAAGAACTGGGACTTTTGAAAATGGATTTCCTGGGGCTTCGTACCCTGACCGTCATTCAGAACGCCTGCAAACTGACGGAAATGAGCACCGGGGAAAAAATAGACATCGACCGGATCGATTTTGACGATAAAGCAGTATTTGATTCCATCGGAACGGGTAAAACCGACGGGGTGTTCCAGTTGGAAAGTGCGGGGATGAAAAGCTTTATGAAGGAGCTGAAGCCTCAGAATCTGGAGGACGTCATTGCAGGAATTTCCCTTTACCGACCGGGTCCGATGGATTTTATTCCCAAATATATTGAGGGAAAAAACAATCAGGACAGCGTGACCTATTCCTGTCCGGAGCTGCAGCCGATCTTAGAGCCGACCTACGGATGTATCGTGTATCAGGAACAGGTTATGCAGATTGTACGGGATCTGGGCGGTTATACGCTGGGCAGAAGTGATCTTGTGCGCCGCGCCATGAGCAAAAAGAAGCAATCGGTTATGGAAAAGGAGCGGGCAAACTTTATTTACGGCAATCCCGAGGAAAACGTACCCGGCTGCGTATCCAAAGGCATTCCCGAGAACGTGGCGGCGCAGATTTACGACGATATGATGGATTTTGCCAAATATGCCTTCAACAAATCCCATGCGGCGGCTTATGCGGTGGTTGCCTACGAGACGGCATATCTGAAATATTACCATCCGGTGGAATTTATGGCGGCGTTACTGACCTCTGTCATCGACAATGCCGGAAAGGTTTCTTCCTATATTATGGTGTGCCGTTCTATGGGAATCAAAATTCTGCCGCCTGACGTCAACGAGGGTCTGGTGGGCTTTTCCGTAAAAGACGGAGCCATTGTCTACGCGCTGACCGCGATTAAGGGCGTAGGGCGTAATATCATCGATCTGCTCGTTCAGGAAAGAGAATTGCGCGGTCCTTATAAAAATCTCAAGGATTTTGTGACCAGACTTGCCGATGCGGATCTGAATAAGCGCGTCGTGGAAAACTTTATTAAGGCGGGCGCTTTTGACTGTCTGCCCGGAACACGAAAGCAGCAGATGAGTATTTACGTTCAGGTCATGGACAGTATTATTAAGGATAAGAAAAGCAATATGGCGGGGCAGATGTCGCTGTTTGATCTCGTCGGGGAAGAGCAGAAAGCGGACTTTGATATCAGGATGCCCGACGTGGGAGAATATAAAAAGGAAGTGTTGCTGGGGTTTGAAAAAGAAGTCATCGGATTTTATATCAGCGGACACCCTTTGGAAGAATACGAAGCGCTTTGGAAAAAGAAAATCTCTGCCACTACGTCAGAGTTTATGCTGGATGAAGAGCTGGGACGAGCTAAAATCGAGGACGGCAGGAAAGTCACGGTGGGCGGCATGATTGCGGGAAAGACCATTAAATATACAAAAAATGATAAAATGATGGCTTTTTTACAATTGGAGGATCTTGCGGGAAGCGTGGAGGTTGTTGTATTTCCCCGAGACTATGAGAAATATGCGGCGAAACTCCAGGAAGAGGCGAAGGTTTTTATTACCGGGCGCACGAGTATTGAAGAGGATAAAGATGGGAAGATTATTTTAGAATCCTTGATGACCTTTGATGAAGTGCCGAAGACGCTCTGGGTAAAATTCCCTTCCATACAGCAATACGAAGAAAAAGAAAGAGTGCTGACTTCAATACTTGCCATGTCCGAAGGAAAGGACAGCGTCGTCATATTCTGCGAGGCGGAGAAGCAGATGAAGAAGCTGCCTGCAAATCAGAATGTAAAAGCGGACGGACAGCTGATGGAAAACTTAAAAAGCGCCTTCGGAGAGGAAAATATCAGACTGGTATAACGAATACGTACAGATTTACGCAATTGGTGATTCATGCAATTTACGCATATTTTACTCAAATGAATTGAAATGGCGGGAAAAATGGATTAAAATATAACAGACGTTTTAGCGGAAACGGAGGAGAAGTTATGGCAAAAGAGATCAAGACAATCGGTATTTTAACCAGCGGCGGAGATGCTCCGGGCATGAATGCGGCGATCCGTGCCGTATGCAGAAAGGCGATCTGCAACGGCGTTAAGGTAAAGGGTATAAAAAAAGGGTATCAGGGATTACTGAATGAAGAGATTATAGATTTGGAAAGAAGAGATGTTTCCGATACCATTCAAAAGGGCGGAACGATTTTGGGAACGGCGCGATGCAGCGAATTCCGCACGCTGGAAGGACAGCAAAAGGGAGCGGAAATCTGCCGGAAATACGGCATTGACGGCATCGTAGTCATAGGCGGAGACGGTTCTTACCGCGGCGCGCAGGCGCTTTCCAAGCAGGGCATCAATACCATCGGACTGCCGGGCACGATCGATCTGGATATTGCCTGTACCGATTATACGATCGGTTTTGATACGGCGATCAATACGGCGATGGATGCCATTGATAAGGTCAGAGATACTTCCTCTTCTCACGAACGATGCAGTATTATTGAAGTAATGGGAAGAAACGCGGGCTATATCGCGCTTTGGTGCGGCGTTGCAAATGGGGCGGAGGACATTTTGCTGCCTGAGAAATATGATTACAACGAGCAGGCGATTATCAACAACATCATCAAAAACAGAAAAATCGGAAAGACCCATCATATTATTATCAATGCGGAAGGCATCGGGCATTCGACTTCTATGGCAAGACGTATTGAAGCGGCTACGGGCATTGAGACGAGAGCAACCATCTTAGGCTACATGCAAAGAGGCGGCAGCCCTACCTGTAAGGACCGCTATTATGCTTCCATTATGGGCGCATATGCGGCGGATATTCTCTGTGCAGGAAAGACCAACAGAGTGATAGCCCATGCTAACGGCGGTTTTGTGGATTATGATATTGACGAAGCGCTTGCCATGCAGAAGGACATCGACGAATATCAATACGAGGTCAGCAGGGCGCTTTCCAGATAAATTTACAGTAAGTCATTTTAAATGCCATATCTGTCGGCAAAAGGTATCCCGGGCATTTTGCGGGAGAAACGCGCGGCGGCTATGGCATTTGTAATAAAATCAAACGGAGCGGGCAATGATTACATCGGCATCGAATAAAAAAATTAAAAACGTGATGCTCTTATTATCCAAATCCAAAGAACGGAAAAAACAGGGGCTGTTTGTGACCGAGGGCATCAAGATGTTTCTGGAGGCACCGGAGGATTGGCTGAAGGAAATCTACCTATCGGAAGAATTATGGGACGGCAGCGGCGATGATACCGGAGCGCGTGAGAGAGAGGCAGCAAAAAAACTGTCCCGCCTGAAAGAGCGGGGCGATATGACGATTGAGATCGTCAAAGGGGACGTTTTCCGAAAAATGTGCGATACGAAGACGCCGCAGGGAATCTTGTGCGTGATGAACATGCCGGAATATGATCTGGCAAAAATACTCGGAAACGAACGGATTTGCGGGGGAAACGGCAGGCAAAGCGGCAAGGACCCCGGGCTGTATTTAATCCTTGAGGATATTCAGGACCCGGGCAATCTGGGCACGATGATCCGTTCCGGGGAAGGCGCCGGCATTACAGGGGTTATTATGAGCGCAAATACCGTGGATCTGTTCAATCCCAAAACGGTCAGGGCGACCATGGGAAGCATTTACAGAGTGCCGTTTGTCTATACGGACGATCTGGCGGCAGCGGTCTGCACCGTGAAAAAGGCGGGCGTTAAAACCTATGCGGCGCATCTGGAGGGAACAAGAGACTATGACAGGGAGGATTACCGCAAGGCGGCGGCGTTTCTGATCGGCAATGAAGGAAACGGGCTGACAAGGGAAACCGCAGACCTTGCGGATCACTATATTAAGATCCCGATGTGCGGCAGGGTGGAATCCTTAAATGCCGCGATCGCGGCAACGTTATTAACTTATGAAGCGGCAAGACAGAGGAGGAATTAACATGAAAATCGGTTTTATCGGACTGGGCAATATGGCGACGGCAATGATCGGCGGCATTATTCAGAAGGGAGTCGTAGATCCGCAGGATATTCTCGGCTCTTCGGCGACGAAGGAATCCGTTCAGAAGGCGGAGAAGGCATTTGGAATCCGTGCAGCGGAGGATAACAGGGAAACGGCGAAAGAAGCCGATATACTGGTGCTTTCCGTCAAACCCCAGATGTATGAAAAGGTCATCGGGGAAATCAAGGATTCGATCAAAGAAACTGCGGTTATCGTCAGCATTGCTCCGGGCAAGACCCTTGCATGGCTCTCGGAGCTTTTCGGATTCGGGGAAGAGGCAAAGCTGGTACGCTGTATGCCTAATACGCCCGCGCTGGTAGGAGAAGGCTGTACCGGCGTCTGCTTCGGACAGGGAATTACCGATGCCGAAAAAGAAACGGTCATGAAGATATTAAACAGTTTCGGCAAGGCGTTTGAAGTACCCGAGCATTTGATGGATACCGTCGTGGGAGTCAGCGGCAGCTCGCCGGCATATGTATTCTTATTTATCGAAGCTATGGCGGATGCAGCGGTGGCGGACGGGATGCCGAGGAAGCAGGCGTATGAATTTGCGGCGCAGGCGGTTTACGGAAGCGCAAAAATGGTGCTGGAGACGGGAAAACATCCCGCGCAGTTGAAAGATATGGTCTGCTCGCCGGGAGGCACTACGATCGAAGCGGTCAGAGTATTGGAAGAAAAAGGCTTCAGAAGCGCTGTAATAGAGGCGCAGAAGGCGTGCGTGAAAAAGTCCAGGGGCATGTGAAAATCCGTATGGAAAAGGATAAATTTGACAAATCATAAATTCTTTGCTATGATAGCCTCAACTTCGATATTTAACATTTCTGTAATATTTGAAACAGAAATGAAATAAAAATGAATAAATATCGAAAAAAATGGAGGTAATCATGAAAAGAGTAAGCAAAAAGGCTTTTCATCCTCTGCTCGGGATTTTTTGTTTCCTGACAGCGTTTGCGATGATGAGCACTGTTGCAAAAGCGGCGGAGCTGAACGTAGGTGCAGCCGCAATTCTTAATTCTGATGAATCAGATAAAAGTGAAGTGACGGTAACGGCAGGCGCGGCTGCAGGCGAAGCGGTTTCCGTCGATATGCAGGAAACCGTTCCGGCAGTGGAACAGGAAACAGCGGTTGTTTTGGAAGAAGAGGAAACAGACGAAACGCAGGAGGCGGAAGTACAGTCACAGCTTGTTATGGCAAATGTGGAATCAAGCGTGAATGTCAGGGAAGCCGCAAGCGAAGACGCTGCGGTAGTCGGAAAGCTGTTTAAGGACTGCAGCGGTATCGTTTTGGAAACAGCGGACGGCTGGACAAAGATCGAAAGCGGAAATGTGGTAGGCTGGGTAAGCAACGACTACCTGATTTTCGGAGCGGAAGCCGAAGCGATGGCGGCTGAGGTCGGTTCCTTAAAAGCAACGGTTACAACAGATGCCCTGCGCGTCAGAAAAGAAATGGGTGAAGACGCAGGCGTATACAGACTTGCAAAGAACGGAGAAGTACTGGACGCCGTAGAAGAAATGGACGGATGGGTATCCGTACAGGTAGATGAAGAAACGGTCGGATATGTATCCGCGGATTATGTGTCGGTAGAGTTTGCGACCGAACACGGCAAGACAACGCAGGAAATCGAAGACGAGGAACGCGCGAAGGAGCTGAAAAAGTTAAGTCAGAACCAGGGCGCGGTACCCACAAGCGTTTCCGATGTCACTCTGCTTGCGGCGCTGATTCAGGCGGAAGCCGGCAATCAGCCTTATGAAGGGAAGCTTGCGGTAGGCGCGGTCGTTATGAACCGTGTCAGAAGCGGAGGTTATCCGAACTCCATTATCGGCGTAATTACCGCACCCGGACAATTTCCTCCGGCGACCAACGGAACCGTTGCGGCGATCGTATCGAGAGGACCGTCCTCATCCTGTATGCAGGCGGCTGAAGCCGCGGTCGCAGGACAGACAAACGTAGGCGGCGCCCTCCATTTCGGACGCGTCGGAAAAGCCTCCGGCGTAGTCATCGGCAACCATGTATTCTATTAAGTAATGAAAAACATACGGAACAGTCAAGGATCAAGGGGCTGTTGTGTTATAAAAAAGCATATCTGTCACGGAAACACGCTTTTGCTCTATAAAAACGCAGCGGCACATAAATCCGCAAAGTACGCGGATTAAGTGCCGGCGTTTTTATAAAGGTTTCCTTTGACAGATATGCTTTTTTCACAGCACGGCAGCGCCTTGATCCTTTTCGCACCGGACTGAAAAGTTTTCCTTTTCTTTCCCTTCCTTTTCTTTACTTTATCAACCTCCGGTTGCCCCGGAGCGCATCCAAATTTCTACAAGGCATTTTTCCGGCATTTATTGAATATTTTATTGAAATATAGTATGATGGGGATACTACGAAGGGGAGAAAGGAGAAGGAGTATGAGTATGACAACGGTATTTGGCATATCATCCGTACTGTTCTGGCTTGCGGTTATGGTAATCATGATTGTGATTGAAATTATTACGCTGGGACTTACCACCATATGGCTTGCAGGCGGCGCGCTGGTTGCATTTATTTTGGCAATGCTGAATGTTCCGTTTATTGCCCAGGTAATTGTCTTTTTGATTGTTTCACTGGTTCTGATCATATTTACAAGACCGGTTGCGGTGAAGTATTTTAACAAAGACAGAGTAAAGACAAATGTGGAAAGTATGATCGGCAGACAGGCGATCGTGGTCAGCGAGGTGGATAATCTGCAGAGTATCGGCAGAGTAACCGTCGGCGGGCAGGAATGGTCGGCACGTACAGAAAAGGAAGGCGTTATATTGCCGGTAGGAACAGTCGTTATTGTAAAAGCAGTAAGCGGTGTAAAACTAATTGTAGAAGAAAGAAAAGAGGAAAACTAAATGGGAGCAATTATCGGAATTATTATTTTGCTTGTGATTGTAATCTGGGTTTTGATTTCCTGTATCAGGATCGTTCCCCAGGCGCACGCATATGTGGTGGAAAGACTTGGAGCTTACCAGGGGACATGGGGCGTAGGTCTTCATTTCAAAACACCTTTTATTGATAAAATCGCGAAAAAGGTATTGCTGAAAGAGCAGGTTGTTGACTTTGCTCCGCAGCCGGTTATCACAAAGGATAACGTTACAATGAGAATTGATACGATCGTATTTTTCCAGATTACGGACCCGAAGCTCTATGCTTACGGCGTGGAAAATCCGATTATGGCGATTGAAAACCTGACGGCGACGACGCTTCGTAATATTATCGGTGAAATGGAACTGGACCAGACCTTAAATTCCAGAGAGATTATCAATGCAAAGATGAGCAGTACCCTTGATGTTGCTACAGACCCCTGGGGTATTAAGGTAAATCGTGTTGAGTTAAAGAATATCATTCCTCCGGCAGGCATTCAGGATGCCATGGAGAAACAGATGAAGGCGGAACGTGAACGCCGTGAAGCGATCTTACGTGCGGAAGGCGAAAAGAAATCCACCGTCTTAGTTGCGGAAGGTAAGAAAGAATCTGCGATCCTGGAAGCACAGGCTGAGAAGGAAGCGGCAATCTTACGTGCGGAAGCGCAGAAGGAAAAGATGATCCGCGAGGCGGAAGGTCAGGCTGAAGCGATCATGAAGGTACAGCAGGCTACGGCTGACGGTATCAAAATGCTGAAAGAAGCAGGCGCGGATGAAGCGGTTCTTCAGTTGAAGAGCCTGGAAGCATTCGGCAAAGCGGCGGACGGCAAAGCGACCAAAATCATCATTCCGTCCGATATTCAGGGCGTTGCGGGTCTTGCTACCAGCATCAAAGAAGTCATTACAGGCGATAAATAACAGCAGAACATTTGTAAGCTGCCGCAGATTTGCGGCAGCTTTTTTTAGGAATTTGATAAGACTGCGGCAGAGACTTGCAACAAAAGCCGGGATAAGTTAAGATAGTACAAGAGAAAAAAGCGGAGGAATCAAAATGGTAGATTTAAAGGGACGTCATTTTTTAAAATTATTAGATTATACGCCGGAGGAAATCACTTATCTTCTGGATCTTGCAGCGGATTTGAAAGAAAAAAAGAAAAAAGGGATTCCCGTGGATACTTTAAGAGGCAAAAACGTAGCTTTGATTTTTGAAAAGACAAGCACGCGGACGCGATGCTCTTTTGAAGTAGCGGCGCATGATCTGGGTATGGGAACGACGTATCTGGACCCGTCGGGTTCCCAGATCGGCAAAAAGGAAAGCATTGCGGATACGGCGCGCGTACTGGGGAGAATGTACGAAGGCATTGAATACCGCGGCTTTGAGCAGGAGATTGTAGAGGAACTGGCAAATTACGCAGGCGTTCCGGTCTGGAACGGATTGACCAACGAATTTCACCCGACCCAGATGTTAGCGGACCTGCTGACAATCAGAGAGCATTTAGGTTCCTTAAAAGGGAAAAAGGTGGCTTATATGGGAGACGCCCGTTATAATATGGGCAATTCCTGGATGGTAACCTGTGCAAAAATGGGAATGAATTTTGTTGCCTGCGCCCCTAAGGAATATTTCCCCTCTGCGGAGCTGGTAGCGACCTGCGAGGCGATCGCAAAGGAAACGGGAGCGACGATTACATTGACCGAGGACGCGATTGCAGGGACGAAGGATGCGGATGTCATTTATACGGATGTATGGGTTTCCATGGGTGAGCCTGACGAAGTGTGGGAGAAAAGGATCAAAGAGCTGTCTCCCTATCAGGTAAACAGCAAAATTATGGCAAACGCAAAGGATACGGCGATCTTTATGCACTGTCTCCCTGCGTTCCATGATTTGAAGACGAAGATCGGCGCGCAGATGGGCGAGAGATTCGGCATTACGGAAATGGAAGTGACGGATGAAGTGTTTGAGTCCGCAAAGTCCGTGGTGTTTGACGAGGCGGAAAACCGTATGCATACGATTAAGGCAGTTATGGCGGCGACCCTTGGCGCATAAAAGGAGAAGCGGATATGAAGGCGGAGATACTGGCTCTACTTCGGGAAAAAGACGGATATATTTCAGGACAGGAGTTGTGCAACCGTTTTTCGGTTTCGAGGACGGCGGTCTGGAAGGCAATTAACCAACTGAAAGAAAGCGGTTATGAAATAGAGGCTGTGCCAAACAAAGGATATCGTCTGGTGGGACAGCAGGATGTTTTGAATAAAAATGAGATAGAAAGCCGCCTGCATACCAAATGGGCGGGCAGGGAGCTTTATTACTATGAGTCCACGGATTCAACCAATCTGCAGGTCAAGCGGCTGATGGAGGAAGGCGCGCCGGAGGGCGTGCTTGTTGTCGGAGGAGAGCAGAAGCAGGGCAGAGGCAGAAGGGGCAGGAGCTGGCAGTCTCCGCCCGGCACCAATATTTATATGACCCTTGGCTTGAGACCGGAATTTCAACCGGACCTGGCGCCGATGGTCACGCTGATCGACGCCCTTGCCGTAGCCGAAGCGGTAGAACAGACCTGCGGCTTGCAGACCCGGATCAAATGGCCCAACGACGTTGTAATCGGCGGAAAGAAGATCTGCGGGATTTTGACGGAAATGAGCGCGGAGACAGGCTATATCCATTACGTGGTCATTGGTACGGGAATCAATGTCAACATCAAAGAGTTTCCCGAGGAAATCAGGGAAACCGCGACTTCTCTTTATCTGGAGAAGGGAGAAACCGTGCTGCGCGCGCCGATCGTGGCAAAAACCATGGAATATTTTGAAAGCTATTACGAAAAGTTTATACAGACCATGGATTTATCTTTGCTGATGGAGGATTATAACAAAAGGCTGGTCAACAAAGATGCGGCGGTCAAAGTGCTGGACCCGCAGAATGAATTTGAGGGAACGGCAAGGGGAATTGACAAAAAGGGACAGCTTCTGGTGGAACGGCAGGACGGTACCGTAGAAACGGTATATGCGGGAGAGGTCAGCGTCAGAGGCGTTTACGGATATGTATAAAGCAATTGACAGAAAGCAGGGATGCAGGAAATGAGCGAGGAGAAACAGACAACGGACAGCGAAGAGAAAGAAAAAGAACAGCGGACGGAAAGCATATCTGACGGCAGAATGCCCGACGGACGGATGGTTTTGTGCGCCGCCAATAAATATGAAATGAAATATTTTTTTAATAAAACGTTTCAGTCGCTGCCGGAATCCATACAGAACGAACTGCATATCATCAGCGTATTGTTTGCACAGGAGGTCGGAGGCATTTTCAAAATTGTGTTTGAGGAAGACGGAGATATTACCATCGAGACGGAAGCGGCGGAAGACGACCTGTTGTATGACGACATTTCCGCAGGGCTGATGGTCGCCGAGATCAAGAGGACAAGGCAGGAAATGTTTGAGTCTCTGAGTTTGTATTATAAGGTGTTCGTTTTAAAGGAGAACCCGGGAGAATTATTGGAGGAAGAAGAATGATTTTAGTAGTTGATGTGGGAAATACCAATATTGCCTTCGGCGTCTATGAAGGAGAAAAGTTGTTGACCACCTTTCGCATGACGACCAAAATACCGCGGACTTCAGATGAATACGGCATTATGATACGGGAACTTTTAAACAGCAACCGGATCGAGGTAGAACAGATTCAGGGCAGCATTATCGCAAGCGTAGTACCCAATGTCATGCACGCACTGGAAAATGCCATGGCGCGTTATATCAAGAGCACGCCGATTATTATCGGACCCGGTACGAAAACGGGAATCCATATTGCAACGGAGAACCCCCGTCAGATCGGAGCGGACAGGATCGTCGATCTGGTAGCGGGTTATGAAAAGTACGGCGGACCCGCGCTTGTGCTGGATTTCGGAACGGCGACGACCTACGACCTGATTACGGAGGACGGCAGATTCACGGCGGGAGTAACCGCGCCGGGCATCCGTATCAGCGCAAAGGCACTTTGGGAATCCGCCGCAAAGCTGCCGGAAATCGAGATCAAAAAACCGAAGTCCATTCTGGCGGGAGAAACGATTGTGAGTATGCAGGCGGGACTTGTGTACGGACAGATCGGTCAGACGGAATATATCATCGAACAGTTTAAGAAAGAATCGGGATATGCCGATCTGAAAGTCATTGCTACCGGAGGCTTGGGCAGGATCATTGCGGATGAAACCGATGCGATTCAGGTCTACGATCCGTTCCTGACGCTGGAAGGGCTTCGTCTGATTTATGAGCGCAACAAAAGAACGAAGAGTAAGTAACGCGGAGAAACAATCAATGGAACAATCTATGAAAACCTTGCAAATCGGAAATATAACCATAGACAGTCCCGTAATTCTGGCTCCCATGGCAGGCGTAACAGACCTGCCATTTCGTTTGTTATGCAGAAGGAAGGGGGCGGGATTGCTGTGCATGGAAATGGTCAGCGCCAAAGCGATTTATTATCATAACCGCAATACCGAGGCTCTGCTTGAGATTCATCCGGAGGAAACGCCGGTTTCCCTTCAGCTTTTCGGTTCGGAACCGGAATTGATGGGAGAAATGGCAAAAAGAATAGAGGAAAGACCGTTTTCTATTCTGGATATCAATATGGGGTGCCCGGTTCCCAAAGTCGTCAACAACGGGGAAGGCTCTGCGCTAATGAAGAATCCCCGGCTTGCAGGCGATATCATGTCTTCTGTGGTCAGGGCGGTCAAAAAGCCCGTTACGGTCAAAATCCGAAAAGGCTTTGACGAGGAGCATATCAACGCGGTGGAAATGGCGAAAATAGCCGAGGACAGCGGTATTGCCGCAATTGCCGTACACGGACGGACCAGAGAACAGTATTACAGCGGGAAGGCGGATTGGGATATCATCAGACAGGTAAAAGAGGCGGTGTCTATTCCGGTTATCGGAAACGGGGACGTCACAGATCCGTACAGCGCTAAGAGAATGATGGATGAAACCGGATGCGACGGCGTGATGGTCGGAAGGGCGGCAAGGGGAAATCCCTGGATTTTCAGACAAATCCACGAATATTTAACAAAAGGAACCCTCCCGGAGCCGGCGGACCCGGAACAGATACGGCAGACCATACTGGAACATGCGGCTTTGATGGTAAAATATAAGGGAGAATACCTGGCGGTCAGGGAAATGAGAAAACATATATCCTGGTATACGTCCGGTATGAAAAATTCCGCCGCGTTCAGGGGCAGAATCAATGAAATGGAGACGCTGGAGCAGCTGACGGATAGCGTAAACGCATTGTTTGCCTGCAAATAAACCGGGATAAGCGGCATAAATCCTTCTGCAAAACATAAATTGTTAGTATGAAGCAGAAATTATTCCGAAAACAGACCCGTACGGACGAGGAATGGGATGACCAGCTTGTGGAAAAGCCACCGAAAAAAGAATATATTTTGTGTTTCCCGCCCAGAGAACCGCTGGCGGGAAATTTTTTCAGCAGGATAAAAACCCTTTGGCAATGGGAACCCGAGGTGCAAAACAGCTATACTTACGGCGCCGTAGGAAACGGAAGGAAGGAAGAAAGAACGGAGGATATTACCTGCCTGTTTATGGAAAGCGCACCGAAAACCGGGAAAGGCAACGGCATTGTACAATGGCAGATTGAAAGAAAGATAAAAAAATTTGCTGTAAAAATTGAGGCGGGCGCACCCGTAAGGGAACAGGAAACTGTGGAAGCGGAGGATAACAGGGGACAGGAATACCCTGTAAAAATTGTCTGTAATACCTATGAAATGACCTCTGACCAGGACTATCCCTATAGCCTGCGCCTTTACTTTGCATGGGATTTTTTGGAACAGGTGACATTTGATAAACGCACGCGCATCGGTATCATAGAAGGAAACGCGCTGTCGCGCAGGGATTTGATCGCTTTGATCCGGCAATACTATGACAGGATGAATTATCTGACGGTCTTTACCAGGGAACCCGCCATGTACCGGGAGCTGGCGGAGGATGCGTGGGAACAGTTCGGGCTTGCCGTCACGGTTACAAAAAGCATGGGGGAAGTAAAGCTGTGCGATTATATTTTGGACTGTACGCTTCTTCCCTTTGAAGAGCATACGCCGTGCCGGAAAGGCTGCCGCTTTTTTTCCGTTTATGCGGGACAGAAAAAAATCAGGAGCATACGCCGGATGGGCGAAAACGTCAAATTTGATTCCTGTGCCGCCAGCCTTGACAGAGCTTTTCATAATAAGGTATAATACCATAGTTAATTAGGGTAGTGTATCTGCTGATATATGCTCATAACCTGTAGAAAGAAGGATATCTCATGGAAGCAAAGAAAAATATTTTAACGTACGAAGGTCTGAAAAAATACGAAGATGAGTTACATGATCTGAAGGTTGTCAAAAGAAAAGAAGTGGCGCAGAAGATCAAGGAAGCGAGAGAACAGGGCGACTTATCCGAAAACGCCGAATACGATGCGGCAAAAGACGAGCAGCGCGATATCGAGGCTCGTATCGAAGAATTGGAAAAAATCTTAAAAAATGCCGAAGTTGTCGTAGAGGACGAAGTAGATTTGGATAAAATCAATATCGGCTGCGTCGTTAAGATCAAAGATATGGAAATGAAACAGGATATGACTTATAAAATTGTCGGCTCAACGGAAGCAAACAGCTTAAAGGGCAAAATCTCCAACGAGTCTCCCGTGGGAAGAGCGCTGATCGGGGCGAAGGTAGGAGATACCGTAAAAGTTGAGGTGCCGGCAGGCGAGTTGAAATATAAAGTGTTGGAGATTCAGAGGGCATCCGAGGTATAAAAACGGTTGCAGGAAGAAATCGGGAGTAACAGGAGAAAAGAAATGGCAGAACAGAACAATCAGAATAACCAGCCGAAGGAACAGGATATCAACCAGCTTCTGAAGGTGCGACGTGAAAAACTCGCCGCTCTGCAGGAGGCGGGAAAAGATCCTTTTAAGATTACAAAATTTGACGTGACCCATCACAGCAGGGATATCAAGGAACACTTTGAAGAACTGGAAGGAAAGAGCGTAACCGTTGCGGGACGTATTATGTCCAAACGCGTCATGGGAAAAGCTTCTTTTTGCAATGTGCAGGATTTAAAAGGAAATATCCAGTCATATGTGGCAAGAGACAGCATCGGCGAAGAATCCTACGCCGATTTTAAAAAATATGACGTGGGCGATATTGTGGGAATTACCGGAGAAGTATTCAAGACCAAGACCGGGGAAATTTCCATCCACGCCGCAAGCGTGACTCTGCTTTCCAAGAGCTTACAGATTTTGCCGGAAAAATACCATGGTCTGACCAATACGGATATCCGTTACCGTCAGAGATATACGGACCTGATCATGAATGAAGAAGTAAAGGAGACCTTTGTAAAGCGTTCTCAGATCATTTCTTCCATCAGAAGATTTCTGGACGGTCAGGGCTTTATGGAGGTTGAGACGCCTATGCTGGTGGCAAATGCGGGCGGCGCTGCGGCAAGACCTTTTGAAACACATTACAATTCTCTGGACGAGGACGTCAAGCTGCGTATTTCTTTGGAGCTTTATTTAAAGAGGCTGATCGTAGGCGGTTTGGAGAGAGTATACGAAATCGGTCGCGTATTCCGTAACGAGGGCTTGGATACGAGGCATAACCCGGAATTTACGCTGATGGAGTTGTATCAGGCTTACACCGATTATAACGGCATGATGGATCTGACGGAAAATATGTTCCGTCATGTGGCGCAGGAAGTTTGCGGCACGACAACGGTGCCTTACGGCGAATATATGATTGACCTGGGCAAGCCCTTTGAGAGAATGACCATGATCGAAGCGGTTAAAAAGTATACGGGCATTGATTTTGATGAAGTGCCGGATACCGCGGCGGCTAAGAAACTGGCTGACGAGAAGGAAATCCACTATGAGGAACGGCATACTAAGGGCGACATTCTGAATCTGTTCTTTGAAGAGTTTGTAGAGGAGCATTTGATCCAGCCCACCTTTATTATGGATCATCCCGTTGAGATCAGTCCGCTTACCAAGAGAAAACCGGACAAGCCGGATTATGTGGAGCGTTTCGAGCTGTTCATTACCGCAAGGGAAATGTGCAACGCTTATTCCGAATTAAACGATCCCATCGACCAGAGGGAGCGTTTCAAAGCGCAGGAGGCAGCGCTTGCCGCCGGCGATGAGGAAGCGAACACAACTGACGAGGATTTCATGAACGCGCTGGAAATCGGTATGCCTCCCACAGGCGGCATCGGATACGGCATCGACAGGCTGGTTATGCTGTTGACCAATTCGCCGGCGATCAGGGATGTGCTGTTGTTCCCGACAATGCGTCAGGAGAAATAAAAAACCCAGTGTTTATGCGGGTTTGCGGGGTGTCGGATGGTCAATTGACCACTATTTTGACCACTAAAAGCAATAGTCATAACAAAGAGTGTACAAGGATTTACAATCTTATTGAAAAGCAAAATTAAAAGATTAGCACTACTTAGAGGATATTTTCTAAAGAAATTTAGAAAGTATCCTCTTTTTGCGTTATGGAAAAAACAATCGAAAGGAGCAAGTGGTATGACAGGTAAAGAATCATCAAATAAAAGAAATATGCAGAAGTTTGTGAGATATGCGGAAGGAGCCAAGATGTATAGTATGGGTTTAAGTAAATTTCAGGAATTAGCGAAAGATGCAAAAGCATGTTATAAGGTTGGTCAATTGGTTTTAGTAAATACAGAAATTCTTGATGAGTACTTAGAAACATTCAGAATTGTTGAAGATGATTTTTATAAGTAGGTGAGCATATGTCAGTGATTTTATCGCCTCGTGGAAATGAGGCATCGAATATGATGAAACGATTTGTAAGATATGAAGAAGCTGCACATTATTTTGGATTAGATGAAACGCTTGTTATTGCATATGCAAAAGCAGCAGGAGCAGTGTATCAGCTATCTAAAATACGATTAATTAAGATTGAACCTTTGGAGGAATATATGAAGCATTTAACAAAAGTTGGTAGAACATCAAAACTTATTCAGCGTAAATATGTAAGGGTAGGTGAAGGAACACTTATTTATAATATTGGACGCAATCGATTTATCGAGATGGCAAGAGCAGCGGGAGCTGTTTATAAGGTGGGCGATAGTAAAGGAAGCAAGGTTCTTGTACGACTGGATGTATTTGATGAATACATGGAGCAATTCAGGGAGAAACCTGTGGAAATGAAACATCCTTTATGGAAGGAGGATTAGAGAATGGGATATTCATATAAATCATATTCGGACACAAAGGAAGTGTTTAAGAAGTATGTGAATGCAGCTGAAGGGCAAGCGGTGTATGGAATTAGCAGAAGTCATATTATGGAAATGGCAAAAAAAGCGGGAGCTGTTTACAAGGTTGGAAATACAGCATTGATTAACACAGAAATTTTTGAAGCATACTTGGAGCAGTTTAGGGAAAATCCAGTCCCGTTACCAAAGTACATAGTAGACAAAACAAAGATGAAAAAGTAGAAACACCAGTTTTTGGTTTGATATTGACGAAATACACCGGACCAGTCCATATCCAGAATGAATATTCTGGTTTATGATATGTGTGTCCGAAGAAAACGGACAGAAAATTGAATATCAATTGCAGGTCCGCAAAATCAATGCGGTACTCGAGAGAGTAAAGTGAAAATTCCGGGGCATTCACCTTGAGGATATACAAACACAGCTTTCACATTAGTAGTTCGATGGACTGAGAAGAGAAGAACGAGGAGTTGGTTATGAATCTGGTAAGAGGAGTAGGGATGTTGCGGAAGGATAATAACCCATAAGGGGTACAGCCCCAATCCTCACAATGGCAGAAGAGGAGATAGTTCTTATTATTAAGAGCGTCGTGAACACGAAAGTGGCTTGCCTGCAATTCCCAAGTGTACGGGGCGAGTAGGAGGTTTGAAATAACCGGCGTACACCTACATGCTTCTATGAAGCTGTCCTGACTGAACTAATTCGGCAGGAAATAAAAGGAGGATGTAGACATGATAGGAATAATTTCAACAGTTTTTGCTTTATTAGGTTTACTGATGACATGGTCTCTTGCTAAAGCCACAAGTGATGCGGATAAAAGAATTGAGCAATTCTATCAGACTTTTCTTCTTGGAGAGGAGAGTCAGGATGGGAGTAGTTCAAAAAAAGTTCAGCAGACAGCGTAAGCATCAGTTATCAGCAGAAGAGAAACTTGATAGGGATCTTAAGGCTTGTATGAAATGCAAATACTTCTGGGGAAATAATCACAGGTGCATCAATAAAAAGTGCTATCGGGAAAAGAAAAAACCGGAGATAAAGAAACCCGTAAGTGAATGTGATGGATGTCCTTATAACAAGGGTAACGGATATTGTTTCCCTTGTATGAAGAAAATCCTTGGAAAGTAGAGGTAGTGATGAAATTTAGATTCGGTTTGAAAAGGAGGAAACAGACGATGAATAGCAAAATCGAAGTAATTGGTATTGACCACGGCTGGAGTAATATTAAAACCTCGTCACAGGTATTTGTTACCGGTGTGAAGGAAATTACAACAGAACCTGCATTATTTGATGGAGTTCTTGAATATAAAGGAAGATATTACAAGGTCGGTGGCAACAGACAGGAAGTGAAGAATACTAAGACAGAGGATGATACCTTTTATCTTCTGACTCTGGCGGCGGTAGCAAAGGAATTAAGGCGAAGAGGCTTATGTGAAGCAAAGGTGTTTTTAGCGGTAGGATTACCACTTACCAGATTTGGTAGTGAGAAATCCGATTTTGTAAAGTATCTTACAGCGGAAAAGGATATTGAATTTCTCTTTGAGAATATCAAGTATCATGTAGTAATTGAGAATATTGCAGTATTTCCTCAATGCTACGCGGCAGTCGCGGATAAGCTTCAGACCTTCAATAAGAAAACCCTGATAGTAGATATCGGCTCATGGACGATTGACATTATGCCGGTTGTTGACAAGGTGCCGGATGAATCAAAATGTGTAACCATTCCAAAGGGTCTGATAACCTGTATGAGAACTATCAATGAACAGTGCGTAAGACAGCTGAATGGTGAACTGGATGAGTCATTCATTCAGGATATCATGAGAACCGGAAGATGTGAGATTGACAGAAAGTACTTTGAGATTGCCAAAACGGAAATCGAAGACTTCTGTGAGAAGGTATACAACTCAATCAGAGAATATGGATACAACTTATCTACAACACCGATTGTATTTGTTGGCGGAGGAGCATCCGTTATGAAACAGTTTGGAGGGCTTTCACAGAACAATATCACTTATATTCTGGATGTCAGGGCAAATGCCAGAGGCTATGAACAGCTGGCAATGATGGCACTCAGAAAGATGAAGAAATTGGCATAGGAGGTGTGAAAGATGGCATTAGACCATATAATTAAGCAATCATGCAGGTTCAATATCAAGAATCCTCAGCACCGCAGGGTGTACGATGTACTGGTAAACTTAGACCCGGAGATATGTAAGTCAAAGAGTCAGTTTTTGATAAATGCAGCAGAGTATTATATCGACCATTTTGGAAAAGAGGCATTTACGCAGGCAAGAAAAGACGATAGCCCGTATGTTACCAAGAGTGAGTTGAAGGACATTGAGGAAAGAACAGTGGAAGCGGCAGTTACAGAGGCGAGAAACGAAGTGATTCGGCTGCTTGGCGGAGTGATTTCCGGATGTACCAATCTCTCAGCTATACCACAGAGGACAGTTACCGAAGAGGTAAAGAGGGAAGAGGAACCGCAGGATGATGATACCATATCAGATTATGCATTAAGTTATCTGATGGACGGAATGGAGGAATAGTTATGGTAGGAAGATGTTTAGCCGGAATCGGCAGGGTAATTGTGGCAATTCTGAAAGCGATTGCGTGGTTGTTACTAAATGCATTACAGTTGGTCCTTAATGTGGCTAAGGTCTTCCTGCTACTGTTAGGACTTGTCGGCAGACTGTTCCTTGCATTTGTAAGAGCCGGAACACCATAGGAAGGAGGCGACAGTTATGAAGACCTTTGCAAATTATCGAAAGAACCGCAGACTGGCACAGTATTTCTTCAGAATGAAGAAACTTGTAGTATAATGGAAGGAGATTAGTATGCACCAGATACGGGACAGACCCTAAGTTAAGTGTCCCGTGTAAATCATAAATGTTCACACAGTAAGAGTGGACAGGCACGGAACGCTTTAGCCTATCCCTCTTACGGAAAGGGATAGGTGGTATTATGAAGAGATTATGTATGATTCTTTTATCCGTAATGGTTTTTGCATTAGCAGGCTGTAACTCCACCGATAAAGAGATGACGGAAGCAGAGAATAGCTATGCAGAACCGAAGGAGACAGAGGAAACCAAGGAGCAGGTTGTCACAGATAATGGCGAGGAGGACATTTCTACCGATAAGGAAACAGAGCTTCAGGATGCTGATAATGAAGATAGTGAAGCTGAGGATAGTGAGACTTCCGACAAGGAAGAAACTGCAAATCAATCCTATTCAGAAAGCAGGAATAATTCAACAGACCGGAGGGAAAACACAACCGCATCCACAGAGGAGCAGGAGGAAACACAGACAACAGTTCAGACACCTGAGCCGGAGCCGACACCGGAATCAACATCGGAGCCGACATCAACACCGGAACCTACTCCGGCATATACTCCGGCAGCTTATAGTCCGGGTAATGTGGTATCACTTGCCATTGCAAAGTGTCAGGCAGGAGGGATGATTACCACGCAGGATAATCTTGCAAATGCTCTGGCAGAGGGAAGGATTACACAGGAAGAGTACAATGAGTATTATCCATACGATGGTTTGGAGAGCAGTTACTACAGTGTGTTTGTGGAAACTGACTTAAACACAGCCAGTACGACTTCCGGACAACCATTAAGAAGTGAGGATGCTATTGCAACCTACATAGCAGACATGCTTCTTTTAGAACAGAGTCCGATATTCAATGTGGTATATGCGGGTGTATATTCCAGAAATGGAACAGACTTCTATGAGTTTCGATGTCTCAGATAACAAGTAAACGATAACAAAAATTGCAGGCCATGAAAGTGACCTGCTTTTTTTGTGCCTATTTTTAAGGAGGAATGAAACGTGAAACAAAAGTTTAGACGATTTATGGCAGGATTTCTTGCTGTTCTTACGATGTTCACCACATTGTTCTCTAACGGAACAACTGCATTTGCAGCAAGTTCGAGTGCAAAGATTGCCTTCTGGAATGCTTCCGTGAAGAACACTGGTGAGGTAAGTGAATTAAAGGCAGGCTACAATCACGGTAAAGTTCTGTATTCCATGATAGATGGCAATGCTGCCTATTGTATGAATTTCGGACTTTCAGCAGATGGCGGGCAGCTTATGAACAGTTATGCGAATCCGAGTACGGATTTATCGGCAGCTCAGGAAAAACTGCTTGCTTATTGTTTGTATTTCGGATATGGATGCAACTCAGCAACCGCACCAAGCAATGACCAGTGTGACCAGTATATAGCGACACAGGCAATGGTCTGGGCGATTGTGGCAAACCTTTTTGGGACAGGTTCTGATGATTCGGCAGCTAACAAGCTGTGTGCGTCAGCACCAAATCCGACAAGCTCATACAGTTACTACACAACACTTAAGAACCAAATCAGTGCATCCTATTATGCAACAAGACCGAGCTTTGCAAGCTCTACCAAGAGTGGTGCAACGACCTATGAGTTAAAGTGGAATGAAGGAAACCAGAGATTTGAGAAAACTTTAACCGATTCCAATGGTGTGCTGTCCAATTTCGACATTTCCCTCAGCGGATACACGGTTGAGAAGAGCGGAAACAGTGTGACAATTCACACCACATCCGTGAATACCACAGCTACCACAGCGACAATGAATTCAACAGCAGGCGTTGTGGAGACCACATCAAGTTGCGTGTTCTGGCTTACCGGAAAGTCCGGCTATCAGGAGTTTATTTCTGAGAAGCCTTCAGTCGATCCGGTTTCTGCATATTTCAAAGTCAAAACTGAGAATATCGGTTATGGCAAGATTATCAAGCAGGATGAAGAAAGCGGCGTAAAGCTTCCTAACGCAGAGTATGGTATCTATACGGACAGTGCCTGCACGAACAAGGTGGACACTCTCAAAACCGGAAGTGATGGAACGGCTACTTCCAAGGCACTTGTTGCCGGAACTTATTATGTGAAGGAAATCAAGGCACCGAAGGGATATGTGTTAAGTGACAAGGTACACACCCTTACTGTTAAGGCGGGGCAGACCACAACCTTTACTGCAACTGATAAGGAGCAGCTTGGAGCGATTACCATCTATAAGGAAGGTGAAGTCCTTACCGGATGGAATGGCAGCAACTTTACTTATGAAGTGAAGAAACTGCCGGGAGCGGTCTTTAAGGTGACTGCCGGGGCAGATATCTACAAGGCAGATGGAACGAAAGTTTACAGCAAGGGTGATGTAGTTGCAGAAAGCCTTACGACCGGAAGCGATGGTCAGGTAGTTCTTACAGATCTTCATCTTGGAACCTATGTGGTTACTGAGATTAAGAGTATTAACGGATATACCATCAATCCTACTCCAAAGTCTGTAAATGTTGAGTATAAGGACCAGACAGTGAAAGTCCAGTATGAAGCAACAACCATTTATAACGAGAGACAGAAAGCAGAAGTATCCGTTATCAAGAAGGATTCGGATACTGCCAACCCGTTAGATGGTGGTAAGTACACTTTGTATGCGGGCAATGACATTAAAAACTATGCCGGTCAGGTGATTGTTACCAAGGGTACAGCCTTACAGACAGTTACCACAGGCGAAGATGGAAAGGCAGCATACACTTTGGATTTACCGATTGCAAACAGCTACTATATTTCTGAGACACAGGCACCTTACGGCTATGTGAGAAACAGCAGCGATGTTTACAACTTCAATTTTAGTTTCTTGTCAGAGAATACGGCAAAGGCAACTTTTAGCCATGAGTTTGTAAATGACAGAACTACTGCAAAGATTCATATCTACAAGGTGGATAAGGAAACAGGTCTTGCAGTACCACAGGGCGATGCTTCTTTAGAGGGAGCAGTTTACGGTTTATATGCCCGCAATGACATTCTGCATCCGGACGGAGCTACCGGGGTTGTATTCAAGGCAAATGATTTGGTAGCAACTATGACTACTGATGCAAAGGGCAATGCAGAAGTGAATAACCTTTATCTTGGCAACTACTATGTGAAGGAAATCACTCCACCGGAAGGATACCTTTTAGACGAGGATGAGCATGATGTTGTCTGCGATTATGAAGGTGATCTTGTTGCGGAAGTATCAAGAAGTACAACTTCCAAAGAGCAGGTTATGAAGCAGCCATTCCAGCTGATTAAGGTATCTGATAACGGAGAGGATACGGAGGCTCCATTGCTTGAAAAAGCGGGATTTACTGCATATCTGAAATCATCTTTATCCGTAAGGGAAGATGGCAGCTATGATTTTGACAGTGCAACTCCGGTTGTCATCGGTGCAGATGGAGAGACACAGCTGTTTACAGATGAAAAGGGACATCTGGTTACAATTCCTATCCCGTATGGAACTTATGTAGTGATTGAGACGGTAACTCCTCACAATATGGAGACAATCAAGCCTTTTGAGGTGCATGTTACGGAGAATCATCCGACAGAGCCACAGGTTTGGAGAGTATTCGTGGACAGAGAGTTTACTGCAAAACTCCGTGTGATTAAGAAGGATGCAGATACCAAAATGACGGTTCTTATTCCTAACACAGAGTTTAAGATTTTCAATATGGACACAGGTAAGTATGTGGAGATGATTACCACTTATCCTTCCAAGAAGGTTCATACTTCCTTCTTTACGGATGAGGACGGCGATCTGATTCTGCCGGATGTATTACCTCTTGGCAACTACCGAATTGAAGAGGTGGCAGCTCCGTTTGGCTATGTGCTCAATGAAAACTACGTGGAAGTAAAGATTGATACCGACACCTTCTACGAGGTTGACCCTGATACTTACGAAGCAATCATTACCGTAGAGTATGAAGATACTCCGGCTGTGGGTGAGCTTGTAATCGAGAAGAAGGGTGAAGTTTTGGATGCCTACAAGGGTGGTTTATTTGCAGATTCCGAAGATAAGGAATTTGTCTACAAAGAAGGTTCCCTTGCAGGTGCCAAGTTTGAAATCTATGCAGCTGAGGATATTTACACAGCTGACATGCAGACAGACGAAAACGGAAACCGCAACAAGTATTACGCAGAAGGCGATCTTGTAGCAACGGCTGTAACCGGGGAGGACGGAAAGGCAACAGTTTCAGACCTTCCTCTTGGAAAGTACAGAGTAGTGGAAGTGGAAGCTCCTTACGGCTTTGTGCTTAACAGCGAAGAGCAGTATGTAACTTTCGTATATGTGGATGATAAGACTCCTGTTATCAAGGAAAGTCTGACATTTGCAAATGACAGACAGAAGGTTGATTTATCTGTTGTGAAACTGGATAGTGAGACTGAAGAACCTGTTTCCGGAGCAGAATTTGGCTTATATGCAAACGAGGATATTGTAAATGTGGATGGCAAGGTAATCGTAGAGAAAGATACTTTGCTTGAGGTTGCAGTATCCGGTGCAAATGGTGATATCCGGTTTGTAAAAGATTACCCTCTGGGTCAGTACTATGCTAAGGAAATCAAGGCACCTGACGGATATGTATCATGCGATGATATCATCGAGTTTGATGCAGAGTATCAGGGACAGGATATTATGTATGCGACAATAGAAGCCTCCTTCCACAACACACCTACAACCTTTGAATTTACAAAGGTGGATATTACAAGCGGTGCAGAGCTTTCCGGTGCGACACTGACTGTTCTTGATAAGGACGGAAATGTGGTTGATACCTGGACATCCAAGGCTGGTGAGGCACATGTAATTAAGAAGCTTGTAGTAGGTGAAACTTATGTGCTTCGTGAGGAATTTGCTCCTTACGGATATCTTAAGGCAGCCGATGTAACCTTTACGGTTGAGGATACAGAAGAAATCCAGAGTGTTGTTATGAAGGATGAGGTTCCTACAGGAGCTATCATCATCAATAAGGACGGAGAGTTTTTGACAGACATTAACCTTGTAAAAGGTAAGTGGTATGACTTTATCTTTGACTACTTCAAGAAATCTCTTGCAGGCGTTACCTTTGAGGTTTATGCAAGAGAGGACATTGTAAGTCCGGATGGTCTTGACACTGTATATTATGAGGCGGATGAGCTTGTAGCAACCATAGTTACAAATGACAAGGGAATTGCCATGATCAGTGATTTACCACTTGGTAAGTACTACCTTGTTGAGACGGAAACAATCGAAGGCTTTGTGCTTGACAGTACACCTATCGAGGCTGACCTTTCCTATATCGACCAGAATACCGAAGTGGTATATGCAGGTATGGATGTAACCAATGAGAGACAGAAGGTACAGATTACCGTAATCAAGAAGGATGCTGAAACAGAGGAAGCTCTTGAGGGAGCAGTATTCGGTTTATATGCAAAGAAAGATATTTTCGATGCAGACGGCAGACTGATTGTAGCAGCAGATACTTTTATTGAGAAGGCAGTGACCGGTTCAGACGGAACCGTAACCTTTGTATCAGACCTTCCGCTTGGACAGTATTATGTAAAGGAAATGGAAGCTCCTGCCGGATATGTGAAGTCTGATGAATGCTTTGATGTAGATGCTTCTTATCAGGGTAATGATGTAGAGGTTATTGAGGTTGAAGCAGAATTTGTAAACTATCCGACAAAGCTTGAGATTTCCAAGACGGATATTACCGGAGAGCATGAGCTGAAGGGAGCAAAGCTTTCCATCATTGATGAGAAGGGAAATGTTGTTTACAGCTGGGTATCTGACGGAAAGACTCATGTCATCGAGAGAATTCCTGTTGGAAAGTATATCTTAAGAGAGGAAACTGCTCCTTATGGATATAAGATTGCAAACGATGTGGAATTTGAAGTGACAGAGACTAAGGAAATTCAGAAGGTATCCATGAAGGACGAGCTTGTGAATGGTAAGATTATCATTGATAAGACGGATGAGTATACCAAGAAGGGAATTGCCGGAGTAGAGTTTGAAATCCGTGACAAGGATGGCAATGTGATTGAAAAGCTTGTGACTGACAAGAATGGTCATGCAGAATCCGGAGAACTTCCGATCGGTGTATTTAAGGATGGCGAGTTTGTAGAGGATATCAAGTATTATGTGGTCGAGACGAAGGCTGCAGAAGGATATATCCTTGATGAGACCGTGCATGAGGTGGTATTACAGTATGACGATGCAGCACCTGATGTTGTGACTTATACTTTAAATATTACCAACAAGCCGACAGAGCCGAAGCTTCCACAGACCGGGGATAACTTCAATCCATGGCTTTATGGACTGCTTGGCTTATCTGCATTAGCAGCAGCTGCAGCTGTTTTCTTTAGAAAGAAGAAAGAAGACGAAGAAACCGAATAATGATTTTGAGAGGTGTAGGCCATATGTGCTTACACCTCTTTGTTTTGGAGGGACAGCTTTGATTGGAGAGAAGATAAAGGAATATCGGGATAGGAGAGGTTATACAAGGATGGAATTAGGGCTGTTATGTGGATTTGGAAGTGACAGTGAGACTGTCATTGCCGGATTTGAGCGTGACGAAGGATTCCCTGACCTTGAGAAACTGAAAAAGATTGCAGAGGTGTTATGTGTACCTCTGGAGATATTATGCCCGGTGCCTTGCAGAGAGTGCCCATATGGAAAGAAGGTGGAATCGTGACAATTGGAGAAAAGATAAAGTTCCATAGAAAGAGCCGTGGCTTGACTCTGAAAGCACTGGGAGAGAAAGCCGGCTTCTGTAACAGAGGCGATGTAAGAATTGCCCAATATGAAAACGGGAGCAGGATTCCAAAGTATGAGAATTTGAAGAGGATTGCAGATGCACTGGATGTTTCTGTAGAGGACCTTGCCGGAGCGGAATGCAGAAGCTGCCCGTACAGAAGGATGATGCAGCAGAAAAAAGCAGTTATCCATTTAGAGGACGATCCCGGTTATGAAATAGAAGTAAAAAATCATGGGGAGCCGGATGAGGAAGGCTTCCTATATGACAATTTGGATTAAGGAGGACATTTTATATGATGAATTACGAGATTTTTAAGGAAGTTGTGGCAGAGAAGTTTATGGATTATCTGCCGGAGCAGTATCAGGGAATGAAACTTCGTGTTGAACCGTTTAATAAGGTGAATAAGGTTCTCGATGGTATCACATTGGTGGGAGACGGGGATGGCAGAAGTGTATCACCGACTCTGTATATCAATGACATGTATGAGCATTATCTTGATACAGAGAATCTGCAGGAGGTATTACAGAGTGCAGCCAGAAGGATGGATATGGCATTTAAGGAAATGCCCGATGTGGGCAACATTGATTTCGACAGTGCGAAGGATAACATTGTCTTTCAGGTCATTAATACCTTGCAGAATGAAGATATGCTTAAGGATATGCCCCACAGGGAGTTTCAGGACTTATCTATCATTTACCGCTGGGTAGTAAAGGTGGATGAAAAGGGAATCCAGAGTTCGGTAATCCGTAACAGTCTTGCAGAGAGACTTGGTATGAACGAAGAGCAGTTATTCAAGTGTGCCGTGGAAAATACCAGACGAATTTTTCCGCCTACCGTTAAATCCATGAATGATGTGATTCGTGAGATGTTTATCAGTGACGGTATGCCTGCGGAGGTAGCTGACATGATGATCGGTGAGGTTCCTGAAGATAAGATGATGTGGGTCATCAGCAATGACAGAGGCATAAATGGAGCAGGTTCCATGCTCTATGAGGATAATCTTCATAAGCTGGCATCGCAGCTGGAGTCTGACCTTTATATCCTGCCTTCCTCTGTGCATGAGTGTATCGCAGTATCTACAGGCGTGGGTGATCCTTACGAGCTTGCGGAAATGGTCAGTGAAATCAACATGGGACAGGTAGCTTTGGAGGACAGACTGTCTAATCAGGTTTATCACTACGATAAGGATGCGAGAAGGCTTACCCTTGCAACGGACACACCGAATAAGAGGCTTGACGGGATGGTGGCTGAAGCACAGCTTATCTATGACAGCGGAAAGAGCAGATAGGAGGCAGGTTATGGAGCAGGAGATGACCGTACAGGAACTGATTGCTCTTGTGAATGCCTGGGAAGGGGATTTTATCGTACAGATTGAGCTTAAGGAGGGTGATGCGGATGGGAAGCGAAACGAAATCTCAGATGGAAGCAGAAGAAGCCTTCAAGCTTGATGTGGTAAGAGTAAAGCTTGTGAAGGAGGCTCCGTTATATTCGGAGCTTCCTTTGCAGAATCCTTATGAAGCAGCTGCTACCATAGGAGAGCTCCTTTGTGAAATGGACAGGGAGGTTGTCTGTGTAGTCAATCTGCAATCAGACCTGAAACCAATCAATGTTACCTTTGCAAGCATCGGTGCACTGAATCAGGCACTGGTGCATCCAAGGGAGATGTTAAAAGCAAGTATCCTGTCAAATGCTGCAAGCATTATGCTCATTCATTCCCATCCAAGCGGCAATCTGCTTCCGAGCAAGGAAGATACAATGATAACGGACCGTATGAACTCTGTATGTGGGATGGTGGGTATCCAGTTGGTGGATCATCTGATAGTCGGTGGGGATAATAAGGAATTTTTCAGTTTTAAGGAAAAAGGGCTTATGGATAATCCTAAGATTTCATACACCAGCGATTACAGGAATTTCAGTTTTACCAACAGTCTTGTGGCTGAACGGGAGAAGGGAAGGTAGCGATGGATGACAGATTTACGGAAGAAGAATTAGCCATTGCAAAGAGTGTGGATTTAACCGCCGTTGCATCTTATCTTGGATACACAGTCAAAAAAGTTGGTCGTTATCACACGTTGAAGGAAATGGACTCTATCCGGATTTATGATAAGAGTCACTGGTTCCGTTGGTCGAGACAGTACGATAAGGGAGAGAATGGCGGTTCTCAGATTGATTTTTTACGGGTGTTCTGTGGTATGGATGTGAAAGCGGCTGTATGGTGGCTTCTTGATTTTGCCGGATACCGGAGAATAGACGAGGCTGATAGAAAAGCACCGCTTAAGTATCAGGTGGAGGGAAGGAAAAAACAGGAGCCGAAAAAGTTTGAACTGCCTGTTCCTTCACCGGATAACTGCTTTCTTTATTCGTATCTGAATCAGGAACGGGGAATCAGCAAATGTGTGATTGACTACTTTGTGTCTCAGGGGCTTATTTATGAGAGCAGGCATTACCACAACATTGTATTTAAGGGCAATGATAAAGATGGTGTGACAAGGTTTGCAAGCATGAGAGGTGTGTTCGATAGGGATGGAAAGCCATTTAAGTGTGATGTGGCAGGCAATGATAAGCAGTACGGATTCAATGTCAGTAATGAAGATAATACGGAGCTTATCGTCTTTGAAGGTGCGATTGACCTAATGAGCTATGTTGATATTTTTTCCGATTATGAGACCAACAAGCTGGCTCTTGGAATGCTTGCGGATGCTCCACTTGCTACTTTTCTAAAAGAGCATCTCCGGATAACTTCCATAAAGTTTTGTCTGGATGGTGATGAGCCGGGGAGAAAGGCAGCCATGCAGCTCACGGAGAAGTATTATGGCTTGGGATATGATGTGGAGGATTGTCCGCCGCCTTTCGGATATAAGGATTACAATGAATGGCTGGTGGCTGCAAAGAAAGATTTAGCAGGGAGTCAAAAAGTGGAGTACCTTTCAAAAAGTGGCTCCAAAAAGTGGAGTACTTTTTAAGAAATGGCTCCAAAAAGTGGAGCACCTGTTTTTTCAGATTTTTGAAGCAGCCATATTGATATGGAAAAGGGAGTCAAAAAGTGGAGTACTTTTCAGAAAGTGGCTCCAAAAAGTGGAGTACCTTTTCAAAAAGTGCTCCAAAAAGTGGAGCACCTATATATTATCGGGGGTTTTAGGGGGCATTTTCCCCCTAACCAGATGTATTTTGGGATGGATATCCAAAATGCGTATCTGGCAGAGGACAGGGCTATGCTCTGGACTCTGAAGGCTTCTGTAATGTTTCTCAAAACACAGATAAGGAGGTGTAGCTTTAGCGATGGGAACAGTTGATGTAAGCATAACAGAGATTAAGCAGCCGGAGGAGCTGCTTGCGTTCATGAGGGACAATGCAATTACCATAGTTATGACGGATAAAGAGGCAGAGATGCTTCTTGGCTATATGGAAGGGCATGACTATGTGGTGGGATTTGCAGAGGGTAAGTTGTATCGAGGAGATTTGGATGTTGTACCCGGTGAGATTGTCTGGGATGATGATTTCTCTGTGGATGATTTGATTGATACGGTATGTGAATGGAACTATGAGCTGATACTGGATATGGATGCGGAAAGGCAGAACCCAAAGGACATGATTGATTTCTCTAATAAGCAGAGTAAGTATGAAAGTCTGAAACGGGATGAAGTCATACTGGACAGGCTGTTTGACCAGACGAAATACAGTGCCGGAATAGAAAAGATGGCAGAGGAACTGGCGAACCAGTTTATTCAGAATCTAAACCAGAAGGGACTTGACAGTTCTGTGGAAAAGCTGGTGTCTGATATCCGTCAACCTGCCATTAGCGGAAGGGCAAGGTGATTGAATGGAGAAGAGGCAGCACAGTGTCAGCAAGCTTTTAAGAATGACACCGCAGGAGGCAAAGCTTTTAGAGGATAAAGCGAAGCAGGCGGATATGACAGAGTCGCAGTACCTTCGCCTTATGATTTCCCAGAAACCGAATGATTATCCGGAGGTGCGGCAGCTTCTCAGAGACTTAATCAATGAGGTGAACCGGATTGGTGTAAATATCAATCAGATTACCCACAACCACAATGCAGAGCTTTATTCCACATCGGATAAGGAACAGCTTATTGCATATATGCGTAAGCTCAATGTAGCTGTGGCAAAGGTGGTGGATATCGTTGGCAATCAGTAAGATTCTTTATATGAAGGACTGTGGCAATCACTTCCATGGCAAACACCTAAAGCAGTCGCTGGATTATGTCATGAATCCGGAGAAGACTCAGAATGGCAGATTGGTTGGTGGGATGAACTGCCAGCTAGACACAGCCTTTAAGCAGATGATGGATACCAAGAAAGACTTTGGCAAAGTGGATAAGCGTCAGGGGTATCATCTTATTATTTCCTTTAAAGAGGGAGAGGTAAGCCCGGATACTGCCTATGAGATTACCGGGAGATTTGTGAAGGAATATCTGGGACAGCAGTATGAAGCGGTTTATTGCGTTCACGATAATACGGACCATGTTCATTCGCACATTATCTTTAACAGCGTCAGTTTCGTGGATGGCAGAAAGTACCGGTATGAGAAGGGGGACTGGGAACGGGATATTCAACCCATTACCAACCGTTTATGTGAAGAGTACGGACTTTCCACGATTGACATTGGCGGGGATAAGGAGGAAGAACGGGACCATTATAAGGAACACAACGATTACCGGGACGGAAGGTTCGTATGGAGTAAGATGATTGCAAGGGATCTGGATGCCTGTATTTTGCAGGCAGGAAGTTTCGAGGAATTTGTGGAGCTGCTTTCCGAAAAAGGATATGAGGTTAAGCAGGGAAAACACCTTGCAGTAAAACCTCCGGGGATGGGCAGATACAGACGGTGCCATACCTTGGGAGAGGATTATACCGAGGAGCGGATAAGACAGAGAATTGACGAAGAGGATTTATCCTTTTATCAGTCGAATAAAGTGTTTCAGCCTGAGATAGTGAAGTGCTATGTGAGAAGATACAAAAGAGCGAAACTGACCGGATTGCAGAAGCGTTATTATGCAAAGCTGTACCGGGTGGGGAAACTAAAAAAGCACCCTTACTCACAGGTGTGGAAGTATAAGGATGATATCAAGAAGATGGAAAAGCTTCAGCAGCAGTATCTTTTTCTTGTACGCCACGATGTCCACAGTGTGGAGGAACTTGCCTTGACGGTGGCAAATCTTACGGATAAAAGAAAGGAAGCATCTTCGGACAAGAGCAGAGTTTATCGTGCAAGACAGAGGTGTAAAAGTCTGTTTGATATTGCAGGGCAGTTGGATATGCTCGAATGTGCGGAAAAGTGTTTTCAGAATGGGGATAACTTCTTTATTGAGGAGCACAGGCAGTGGATGGAGCTTACAAAAAAGCTTTCGGAGGAAGGATATTCCTATGAGGAGATAAAAAAACTCCGTGCCTACTATAAGGAGCAGATTGCGTATGTGAGTAACAGAGAATGGGCTTCTGCAAAAGAGCTTAATCTGGCAAAAGCAATCTGGAAGGACATGGTAAGTGATGAAGCAAGACTTTCCGAAGAGAAGGAGAGAATCCCAGACAAAACCGAAGAGAGAACGAATAATAAGCAGCCTTTACGATAGGCTGTATTTTTTTGGAGGTATTTATGGAACGAAGTTTAGAAGATTCGATTAAGAATAAGAACTATATAGATAGTCTGCGAAGTGCGGCAAAGTACAGCAAGGAGGTAATCGACCTTGTGGAAGCGGATATCGAATATGGTCTGACAGTGGAGCAGGTCAAGCTTTATGTAAAGAAGGAAATCAAATTTCCTCAGATGAAGCTTCTGTCCCAGTGCCTTAGAAAAGGTGCAGATGATGCCTTTATAGAACTGCTTACCAAGTATGATATGAACGGTTATCAGATACAGGTAGCGATAGAGTTTATGGAGAAGGGTATCTCCCTTGAGAATATCGAAACCGTGATTGCCAAAGGAGAAAATCCGCTGGCGATGCGTAAATCCTTTCAGGCAATGCTTGACAAGGTAAAAGAGATTCAGGCAGCTTCTGATGTATTACCGGAGTATGTCAAGGGTCTGGTGAAGCAGATTGAGGAGGCGGTTGCGAAAATCCAGTTTCAGGAGGAACGCTACGATGAACTGAATAAAAAGCTCAAGGTATTTGAGAACTCCAAGGCAGACGCCGAGGTTCATAAAGGACTTGTAAAGAAGTTGGAGGATACGGAGGCAGAGCTTAGCAGCCAGCAGGATCAGGTAAACAGAGCTAATGCCACGGTAGCAAGGCTACGTGAACAGTTAGAAGAGAAAAAGAAGGAGATGGAGAGGATGCAGAACCGAATTGATACTTTGGAAGATAAGCTGCTTGAGAAAGCAGCGGGTGTGACCGGAAAGCAGGAAACTACAGGAACTTTTGACACGAAACAGGAGGATAAAAAGGAGCCTGCAGGAAGTCAGACTGTATTTGATGAAAAGCCGGCGGCAGATAAGCCTTATCAGATTCCGGTATTTTATCAGATGCCTGTGGTGGATGCAAACGGAAGAGTGATTCAGCATGTGCAGGTGGAGAGAACAGTCAGAAAGGCAAATCCGGGTGCATTTACCGGACTTTTAGGTAAGCTTGGATTTATGAAGAAATCCCGTCAGGATATTGTAAAACTGTTAGCCTGTGGGGATCTGGTTCCGGCACAGCTTGTACAGATTAAAAGTGCCATTGAGAAGGGACTTACGGAAGCACAGCTTGTAGAACTGATTAATAACAATGTTTCCGCTGAGAAGATGAAAGAAATCATTGATATTGCAGTTCTTGAGAACAGTATGGATTATTAGGAGGCAACAATGGGATTAACGATTATTAATGAGACAGTGACAAGTCTCTGTAAAACAAAGCACAGCTTTTCGGACGGGGAAAAGGAGTTTGTAGTCCAGTTCGCATTTAAGAGTGGAGACAAGTCCTTAACGAATCAGCTGATAGATGAGCTTTCCCAGTGTGAGGACGGACAGGAATCACAGAGAGTGATGGAACAGTATGCGGGCATGATTGACATGAAGCCTGTATGGGTAAGCCAGATTGAAAATCTGCTTATATCCATTGAGATGTACCGGCTCGAAGAGGAGAAGGCAATCAACCGTCTTGCGGAGGTACTGACAGCCTATGGTGTGGATGTAACCGAGGAACAAGTCAGAAGGGCTGATGCAGAGGAAATCAAGGAAAAGGTCAATGAGAGCAGAAGCAGGCAGGAGGAAGAGGACGAAGAGCAGGACGAAAAGGAAAAGTCCGGGCAGTATGCTCCGAAATGCACTCTCAGGGAACCGGTGTTGTAAGGAGGGATTGGAATGGCAGAAGAGATTCAGGAAGCGGTACAGATTATCCGTGTAGCCTATGATGGAATTGAGATTGCAATGAAGGTCGGAAGCGGAGGCATTAACGCCATGCAGAAGGCAATCGACTTTCTAAAGGGGATGCTTGATTATGAGAAGTCACTTGGCAGGACATCCATGCGAAAGCTTCTGATGAAGGGCGGCGACCTTCAGGTACTGCAGTTTGAAACCAAAGATATGAAGAAGGTTGAGAAGATGGCTAAGAAGTACGGGATTTTGTATTCGGTACTGCCGGATGCAAATAAGAAAGACGGACTCAGTGAGGTTATCTTTCATACGGAAGCAGTACCACGAGTGAATATGATGATACAGAAGTTAAGCTTTGGTCGTATCGCAACATTTGATGACTACTTAAAAAACGGGGATGAAAAGCAGCTCGGGAGACTGATGGATTTCCTCAAAAGTCAGAAAGTGGGAAACGAGAAAGTCCGCACTGAGGAAGGAGCGAGAGCCAGTGCAGCCATAGACGGTCTGATTGAAAAGGTCGGGCTGTTTGCCATGGAAAAGCAGAGTATCAGTGTGGACGCCGTACAGGAGAATTTCAGTATCAACCAGTCACAGGCAGAGAATGTGTTAAAGCAGCTTGAAACGATTGGTGTTCTGGGGGAAAAGGATGAAGCCGGGGTGCATAAGGTAATTATGGACAAGGATGCTTTTATGAACCGTATCCGGGGATATCAGAACCTTGCGGAGAGAATGATGGCAGTATCAGCATCAAAGAACACAAATCTTTCCGATGTGACAATCAGTAAGAAGCTGATCGTGGAAGAGAATGACCATGCGGTTAAGACGAGAGTTCCGGGAACATGGGGCGAGAACGCACGGTATGTCTGGCTCAAAAAAGAGAATATCATGGATATTCATAGTGGAAAGACCATACTGACCTTTATTGACAGCAGCAAGGATTACAAGCTGTATGATGAGGAAAACAGGGTCGTGGAGACAAAGAGCGGTGAGGAACTGTACAGCCATTATGACAAAGTGGAGTCTTCCGTGCGTGAGAAGTATGAAAAGACGCAGGCAAAGGAAACACAGACTAAGACCGTGCAGCATAAAACCACCACAACCGTGAAGAAGAGGTAGTGCCTATGCAGACAAGTAAGAAGAAACCTTCCATGGTATTTTTGTTACTTGGTGCAATCCTTGCCGGGTATCTGGGATACCTGATTGGCGGAGCATGGGAGGAAGGTATGGATCTTATGGAATTTTTAGACAGGTTCAGTACCGTATGCGAAGATCCCTTTGCGAATTATTTCAATGAGAATACAGTGAAAATGATAGCCATAGTTGTAGTTGTCTACGCTATGGCTGTTGTTATGTATTACACCAGTCAGAGAAACTATATGCCCGGCAGGGAATTTGGTACAGCCAAGTTGGAATCGCCTGCGAAGGTAAACAAGATTCTGATGGATAAGGATGAGAATTTCAACCGTATCTTGAGCCAGAATGTGAAGATGTCACTGGATTTCAGAAGGCTTAAGTTAAACGGAAACATTCTTATCTGTGGCGGTTCCGGTGCAGGTAAGACCTTCTATGAGGTAAAGCCGAATCTGATGCAGATGCCTCATAACTGTTCTTTTATCTGTACCGACCCGAAAGGAGAAATCCTAAGAAGCTGTGGTCAGATGTTAAAAAACAATGGCTACAATGTGAAGGTTATCAATCTGCTGGAGATGGATAAATCAGACTGTTACAATCCATTTTCCTATATCCGTGAGGAAACGGATGTGGTAAAGCTGATTACCAACCTGATCAGTAACACGATACCGAAGGGTGCAACTCCTTCCGACCCGTTCTGGGAGAAAGCGGAAGGACTGTTTTTACAGGCAATCTTCTACTATGTATGGCTGGAAGAAAAGCCAAGTAAGAGAAACTTTGAGACTGTACTGAAACTGCTTGGAGAGGCAGAAGTGACGGAACAGGGGAAAGTATCAAGACTGGATGTGAGAATGAAGTTTCTGGAGGAAAATTCACCTCTTGGAGCCAATCACCCGGCAGTCAAGCAGTACAACAAGTGTATGCGTGGTGCAGGAGATACAGTCCGTTCCATTATTATCAGTGCCAACTCAAGACTTGCTTTTCTGGAGAATAAGCAGGTATTAAGGCTTTTGTCAAAGGATGAGTTAAATCTTGCAGATATCGGAATCGGTGTAAACGGGGACGGAGAGACAAAGACAGCATTATTCTGTGTCATTCCCGATAGTGACAAGTCCTATAACTTCATTATCGGTATGTTGTATACGCAGATTTTTCAGGAGCTGTATTATCAGGCAGACTTTAACTGTGGGGGAAGACTACCGATTCATGTCACATTCATGCTGGACGAATTTGCAAATGTCGCATTGCCGGATGACTTCTGTTCTCTGCTTTCCACCATGCGAAGCAGGGAAATCAGTTCCATTATCATCATTCAGAACTTTGCCCAGTTAAAGGCATTGTTTAAGGATACCTGGGAGACCATCCCCGGCAACTGCGATACCTTCATATATCTTGGAGGAAATGAGCAGAGTACCCACAAGTATGTGTCAGAGCTTTTGGGTAAAGGCACAATTGATAAGAAGTCAAGCGGAGAAACAAAGGGAAGGCAGGGAAGTTCATCAAGAAATTATGATGTGCTCGGACGTGAGATATTTACTCCTGATGAGGTAAGAAAGCTGGATAACAAGAAATGCATTATCTTTATCCGTGGTTTTGACCCGATTCTGGATAACAAGTATGTTCCGTTTGCCCATCCGATGTTCAACCAGACGGCAGACGGGAAGGGAGAGCCTTATGTGCATCAGATTGATGTGAAGAATACGCTTGTCGGTCCTCCATTTGAGATTCTGTCAAAGCGGGCAGTGGAGCATTATGAGAAGCTTCAGAAAAAGGGAGAGAATGTCTATATTGATTCGCTTTCCTATGAGGAATTCATGATGCTGGGCGATCTGGAACTTGGCAGAAGGTTTTCTGAGCTTGAGGAGGAAAGTGAGAAGGAAAAGCTGAACCGTTCACAGGAGAATGAACTGGAGTATTCGCAAGAGACGGAACCGGAGCGTGTGGATGAGACACCGGATGAAAGGAAGGATACGGACTGGGAAGATACCATAACGAACCGCATGATGCACTGGAGTTATTCTGAGGAGCAGAAAGCAGAGCTTCGTAAGGCAATGGCAGCAGGAATCCCAAAGTCTGTAGTTTTATCCTTCTTTTATCCGAATACACCATCCGGGGAGATGGCTAAGATTCGGGAACAGTATTTACAGGAGCATTAGAGCATAGGAGGTGGTTGTTGCAGTAACATGTCGGAGAAAGCCCGACCTTACTTTATTTACCGGGATTATCCCGTTTTGATAGAGACACTTATAACGCAGAAACAAGCCGTGTATCAGAAGGATATGCGGCTCTTTTTCTGCCCACAAAGAAAAGGAGATTTTTGATTATGAAGAAAGTAAAAGCAGTAACAACAGACAACAAAATGAACGGAGGTAGCAGTATGAAGGGATTTTTTGGAGGAATGAAAAAGAAGTTAGTACCGGCTTTATGCGGAGCAGGCATGATGCTGACACAGATGAGCACAACCTGTTTTGCGGCAGGAACCGGTACTTCAGCGGTGACACAGCCGCTTGAGAATCTGAAAACACTGGTTATCGCAATTATCGGTGCAGTCGGTGTCATTATCCTTGCGAAGAATGTCATGGAATTTGCACAGGCATACCAGCAGCAGGATTCTTCTACCATGAACTCTGCACTTAAGGGCATCGTAGCCGGTGTCATGATGGCAGGTATTTCTACAGTACTCACATTCTTAGGCTTCTAAGATGCAAAAAGGGAATACCCAAAACGGTAGGAAGGAGATGTAACAAGTATGGATATTTTTAAACTTGGAGACAAAATCCTTGCTTTGCTTGAAATGGTATTTGGTTTCTGGAATAACCAGATATCACTTGTGTTTTCCATGCTCGGACAGTCACCTGTAAGCTTCAAGGGTGGCGGTCCGTGGGCAATCATTGAGGGTATAGAGCCAATCTTTGTAGCGGTTGGCTCTTCCCTTGTAGTGTTGTTCTTTGTCATAGGTTTCTGCTCGGAGAGCGTGGATGTGAAAGATGAAATGCGGTTTGAATCCATCTTACGAATGTTCATCCGATTAGGACTGGCAGAATGGTTCGTGGCAAACAATGTCACGATTATGAAGGCATTCTTCACATCCATAGGTAATCTGGTAAACCTGATGAGTGCGGGAACAACCGTAACTTTGTCAATCGACAGTACACAGGCGGATGTCATTAAGAATCTGGGATTTGGAGAAAGTCTGGTAATGCTTATTCTGGCAGCTCTGTTGTCGATTATTGTCATTATCTGTGGCTTTTTCATCATCTACACGGTATATTTCAGATTTTTGAAGATTCTGATCATTGTTCCGCTTGGAGCGATTGCATTTTCCACAATGGGCGGAAACAGAATGGTGAGCCACACCGCAGTTACTTACTGTAAGTATTTTTTATCCGTCGTCATGGAAGCAGTAACCATGGCACTTGCGATTATTGTCTGCAATGCATTTATCAGTGCCGGACTTCCGGCCTTTACGGGCAGTTATGCAGACTGGGCAAAGACGCTTATTTATCTGTGTGAAATGACATTTACGATTGCCATGACAGTGGGCAGTGTGAAGGGTGCACAGTCGCTGACAAGCAAGGCATTAGGATTATAAGGAGGGAAGAGAATTGGTAATTGAGATTAACAAAGACATTGACCGTTATCAGGAGACCGTGGCATTAGGGCTTACTGCCAAACAGCTTATCTTTTCCGTAGCGAGTGTGGTAGTCGGTGGTGGACTGGTTCTTCTGCTTTATAAGTATATCGGGCTAACGGGCGCAGCCTATGTTGCAATTCCTTGTGTGGCACCGATTGCCCTTGGCGGTTTTTATTCCTATAACGGCATGAGCTTTTATGAGTATATGGGAAAGAAGCTTCAGTTTATGTTCCATAACAAGGCTTTAACTTATGTGTCAACGGAGAGCGAGCAGGCAATTAAGGCTTATGAAGCAGAACAGAGTAACACGGGTAAGAAGAAAAAAGCCGGGAAGGGAGAGAAAACGGAAGTAACCGACAACAAGAAGAATAAGGAGGATTTTGAGGCTATGAAGAAAAAGACAAAAGGCATTCTGATTGGAATGATTGCAGCAGTGGTAGCTGCTGTAGCAGGGGCTGTCATTTATAAGGCAACCCGATAAGTAACCAGATTTGATTGACTTCCTTTGGGGAGCAATCCGTGCACCAGCCGTGTTGTTCCCGGTGTGGTGCGTAAATCCATAAGGAAAGCGTAAAGCAGAAAGGAAGGTAGAGAAGATATGGGTTTATTTGCAGACGGATTTAAGGAGCTTAAGAAAGCCAGTGAGCCTTTATATAAAACTCCGAAATCCATTCAGGAAACCATTGAGATTATGGCAGTTGCGGAAAATGGTATTTTTGAGGTGGCAAGAAACAGATACAGCAAATGTTATCGTTTTCAGGACATCAATTACACGACTGCAACAGAGGACGAGCAGATTGGTATTTTTGAGAGATATTGTAAGTTCTTAAATTCTCTTGACTGTAATTTTAAGATTACCATAAATAACAAGAATAAGAACATGATTGACTTGAGACAGAATATCCTGCTTGCCTACTGCAATGATGGCTATGACCATTTCCGTAAGATTTATAATGATATTATCGAGGAAAAGATTCGTGAGGGCAGACAGGGTATTGAGCAGGAGAGATACTTAACCATCACGATTGAGAGAAAGAACTTTGAAGAGGCAAAGGCACAGTTTGCCACTTTGGAGGCAACCATTCATAAGGCATTTATTGAGCTTGGTGCGGAGATTGTACCACTTTCGGGAGACGAAAGAATCAAGGTGCTTTATGACTATTATCATCTGGGAGATGAAAACAGCTTCAATTTCAGTCTGAAGGAAGCAAAGAAGGTGGGAGCAGATTTCAAGAATGATTTGTGCAACGGAATGATTAAGTTCTTCCCGGATCATTTTGAGGATGAGAGCAAGTTCTGCAGGGCGTTATTCATTAAGAAGTATCCGAGCAGCTTATCAGACCGCTTCATCAATGAAATCACTTCACTGCCGGTTCACTCCATTACAAGCATTGATGTTGTTCCCGTACCGAAGGACCTGACAACAAAGACTTTGCAGAAGAAATATCTAGGTATTGAATCGGATATTATCAAGCAGCAGAGAGTCCGTAATAAGAACAATGACTTTTCTACAGAAATCTCTTATGCAAAGAGAACGGAGAAAAGGGAGATTGAGGCGATTATGGATGATGTCAGGGAAAATGACCAGTGCTTATTCTATGTGGGTGTCACCATTATCGTTATGGCTGAGAGTAAGAAGGAGCTTGACAGTATCTGTGAGACAATCGAAACCATTGGAAAGCGTAACAGCTGTACCATTGATACGCATTTCCTGAAACAGAGGGAGGCACTCAATACTGCACTTCCGATTGGTGTAAGACAGGTGGAGACAATGAGAACCATGCTTACCCAGTCCCTTGCGGTACTGATGCCTTTTAATGTGCAGGAACTGAATGACAGCGGCGGTAATTACTATGGTATCAACCAGATTAGTAAGAACATCAATGTGGGAAACCGTAAGAAACTGATTAACGGTAACGGATTCGTATTCGGTGTGCCGGGTTCCGGTAAATCCTTCTTCTGTAAGATGGAAATGGGTAGTGTATTCTTGTCCGGGGATGATGAAATAATCGTAATTGACCCAATGAACGAATACTTTGATATTGCCCATACTTATGGCGGAACGGTGGTAAATATGTCCACCTATACGGATAACTATGTGAATCCGCTTGCCATGGATGTATGGAACCTTGACCAGAACGATACCAAGGGCTGGGTAAGAGAAAAGGGTGAGTTCATGCTTGGTCTTTGTGAGCAGTGTATCGGGGACAGCTTAAATTCCCGTCAGAAGTCTATTATTGACAGATGCGTGAGAAAGCTTTATATCGACATTGCCAGAAGCAGGGAGAAGTATATTCCGGTCATGAGCGACTTTTATGATTTACTGTTAGAACAGCCGGAGGAGGAAGCAAAGGATATCGCATTATCCCTTGAGCTTTTTGTAAGCGGTTCCCTTAACATCTTCAATCATCAGACCAATGTGGATGTGGATAACCGATTTACTGTGTATGGTATTAGAGACCTTGGTGCTGAGCTTAGTCCGATTACCATGCTGGTAATGATGGAGTCCATTCAGCAGAGAATCGTGGAGAATGGTAAGCGTGGCAAGGCAACATGGCTCTATATTGATGAGTTCCATGTGCTCCTAAATTCAGAGTATTCAGCGAAGTATTTACAGCAGCTTTGGAAAAAGGTTCGTAAGCAGGGTGGACTATGTACGGGTATTACCCAGAACGTGGTCGATCTGTTACAGAATTATACGGCAACAACTATGCTGGCAAACTCCGAGTTTGTGGCACTTCTTAAGCAGGCGAATACAGACAGCTCTAAGATGGCGGAGGTAATCGGGGTATCCGAGGCGCAGCTTCGATTTGTAACCAATACTGCATCCGGTATGGGGCTTATCAAGTGCGGTTCTGTGGTAATTCCTTTTGATAATCAGATTAGCAAGGATACTGACCTTTATAAGCTGTATAACACCAATATCCATGAACGTATCGCTGAAATGAAAGCGAAGGAAGCCAGAGAACTTTCAGAAAAAACTGATTGAGAGATTAACCCTGTCTTGATATAATTGAGGCAGGGTTGATTTTAAAAATCATAATTTTGCTTCAAAATGGCAAGAATGAATTTGTGACAACACTGTTGACACAAATTGAAAGGTGGAATGTTCTTATGGGTAATGATTTGGTGTCCGCAGCAGATTTAATTAAGATTATTGATGAATCCAGACAAAATGCATTAAAGAAAGTAAATGAAGAACTTATCAATATGTATTGGAAAGTTGGTGAGTTATTAAGCAAAGAAGCGGAGCAGGCATCTTTTGGTGATGCATATATTGACGGAATTGCAAATGAAATACAGCAAGCATTTCCAGGTATAAAAGGATTTAACCGAAGAGGTCTTTATAGAATGAAAAAATTCTATGAAACTTATGCCGGGGATGAATTTGTGACAACACTGTTGACACAAATAAGCTGGAGTAATCATCTGGCAATTATGTCTAAAGCAAAAACACCGGAAGAAAGGCATTTTTATATTACTTTGTGTATTAAGGAATCTTATTCAGCCAGAGAACTTGAAAGGCAGATAAATAGTGGATATTACGAAAGATATATGTTGTCACAGGATAAATTACTTCCGGAACCAATTCAGGGTTTGAAGGATAATCCGTTTTTAGATTCATATATCATGGAATTTATTGATTTACCTAAGTCATATAAAGAAAAAGACTTTAGAAAAGCATTAATTCAAAATATGAAAGATTTTATTTTGGAGCTGGGAAAAGATTTTACTTTTATTGACGAGGAGTATGTTGTTCAGGTTGGTGGAGAGGATTATTCTATTGATTTATTGTTTTTTCACAGAGGGTTGCAATGTTTGGTAGCGTTTGAATTGAAGGTTGGAAAGTTTAAACCAGAGTATGTATCAAAGATGGATTTCTACCTTGAAGCATTAGACCGTCAGAAAAAGAAGGAACACGAAAATCCTAGTGTAGGATTAATTTTATGTGCAGCTAAGAATGATGAAGTGGTAGAGTATGCTATGAGCAGAACCATGTCGCCAATGCTTGTATCAGAGTATAAATTGCAGTTGCCTGATAAAAAGGTGCTTGAGAGAAAACTTCAGGAATTGGTTAATATTCCACAGATTGAGGATTAGTGTTTATGGGCAAGAATAATAAAGTATGCCCTGTTTGTGGGAAAAAGATGAAGCAACAGTTTATCGGTTTGCAACATTGTAAATGTGGTATGAGTTGGAAGAAGGATATGGGCTTTTTTGAACGGACAAACGATATGGTATTTGTTCTGGAAAGAGAAGCAGACGGAAAAAAGAAAATTTTAATCAAATGAGATTTATAGCCATTATGGAGATTCAGTTCTCTGTAATGGCTATTTTTATGCTCAAAAAGGAGGAGGTGAACGAAGTTGAAAATCAAAAAAGTGGATGACAAGCCGATGGTGATTCATACCAAGCAGAAAGCAAAGCTTCATACTCATGAACCGAAGCAGGCAGCTATCAAGGGGAGTAACATCTATACCGTAGAACGAGACCCGACCAAGAAGTCGGCTGAGCATACTAAGTATCGTAAGAGTACGGTTCATCAGGTACAAAAGGAAGGGATGTTTTCCAAGTACAGAAAGAAGGTGCAGCAGGCGAACCAGTCTGTTGAACTATAGTCAAGTAAGTGGACACGTTTTTAGCAGGAATTTATCTGAGAGAGT